>Ga0129315_1000824_pt1 | contig 17715 bp, 14 predicted proteins | sample Cm827metagenome_FD_94432 | JGI IMG/M metagenome (GOLD analysis project Ga0129315, IMG submission 94432) | Eastern black-and-white colobus group fecal microbial communities from Wisconsin, USA - Cm827 metagenome | ecosystem: Host-associated > Mammals > Digestive system > Large intestine > Fecal...
ATCAGGTCGATGGCCTTGCAGTGGTCCTCGACGTACAGCCAGTCGCGCACGTTTTCGCCCTTGCCGTAGACCGGCAGCGGTTTGTCGTTCAGCGCGTTGGCGATCATCAGCGGAATCAGCTTCTCCGGGAAGTGATACGGGCCGTAGTTGTTCGAGCAACGCGAGATCGTCACCGGCAGGCCGTAGGTGCGGTGATACGCCAGCACCAGCAGGTCCGCGCCCGCCTTCGACGAGGAATACGGGCTGGACGTGTGGATCGGCGTCTCCTCGGTGAAGAACAGGTCCGGGCGGTCGAGCGGCAGGTCGCCGTAGACCTCATCGGTCGACACCTGATGGTAGCGCTGGATGCCGTGCTTGCGGCACGCGTCCATGAGCGTTGCCGTACCCATGATGTTCGTCTGCAGGAACACGCCCGGGTTCTCGATGGAGCGGTCTACATGGCTTTCCGCCGCGAAGTTCACGATGATGTCCGGATGCTCCTCCTCAAAGAGCCGTTCAACCGCCTCGCGGTCGCAGATGTCCGCCTTCACAAAGCGGAAATTCGGGTTGTCCATCACGGGCCTGAGCGTCGAGAGATTGCCCGCATAGGTCAGCTTGTCCAGGCAGACGATGCGGTACGCCGGATACTTGGCCAGCATGTGAAAGATGAAGTTGGAGCCGATAAAGCCGGCGCCGCCGGTGACGATGATTGTCATGTGTTCCTCCATATAAATCTCGGTAGAAGACTCATAGTGTCATTTGCCCCGCTCAGCATCGAGCCCTTCCCTCTGCCACAGTATTCAGGTATTGATCATACGAGCTCTTGCCATATTGAGCCGCACTCTCGATCATCCTGCCATGTTAGTCAAGCCGTTCTTGTACGAATACGTCATTCATACGTTTCCTATCCATCATTGCGCATGTTTTCAAAACACTTGCCGAGATACATTTACACTTTATCGTATAGCATTCCATCTTTCCTTCTCTTCATATCGCAATTGTCTTATTTAGTTTCCTGTATCACATCCATTCATAACCATCAACCGATTCGCTAAACATGCTTTTTCAAAATCTGATTCAAAGCTAGTATACATCATTCTGAGATCTTTACGATCGCTATTCCGTCTACCATCTGAATCGATCCGTTCTTTGGGAAACAAGGCATTTCCTGTGCAATCTCTTGTAGAGGCGCATTAGGCTCATCCCAATAAAGTGAAAGTCGATAACCTAAGATATTCTCGCAATAAGCCCAATACCTTGAATAATATGTCACCGCTATAGAACTCCACGTTCCAGTCAGCCGGTATACATCTGAGAACCCGCTTCTATCGAGGACAATCGGAGAATCATTTAACTCCCCAACAAACCAAACTTTCGTCTCTCCCGCCTCATATCCGTCCACCTGCTCAAGCCTATCCAAAACCCGCACAACCATGGATTGCGTTGCATCGTACTCCAGTTTCTTTTTCAAATAAACCTGATTGGCATAGATCGCCTTATCAAAAATCAGGATACTCAGGATGATCGGCACCACACAGGCAACCACGCGGACAGCCTTCAAACCGAACCCATTTGTCCCCTTATTCTTGAAAGCAAAATCAACAGCACGTTCACTCACAGCCAGTGCACCAATATCAGCAAAGCAGTATGAATAGATCATGAGATCGTGCATCATCCCTTTGGAAGCAAAGTATATTAAATTCATACCCAGCGGAAGCAAGGCCAACGCAAGGAATATAACCCCGGCTGCGATCGTCCGAAATTGCTTTTTGATCACCATGTATAGCGTTGAGACGACTCCGATCGCCAGCAAAACGCATCGTGCAATCGCAACGAGTCCACTGTCTTTTCCTATGCCCTTCATCAGGTATTCAAAAGGACGCATCCATGTTTCCTTCAGCAAGATGACCAAATCGTATCCACCGTAGTTCATCACGCCTGTCAGGCCGTTATAATTGTTGGAAAGCTCAATCCCTGTGACCTTCAAAACAAGCATCAACGTCCCATAATAAAGCGCAACCCCTGCCACCAGATACGCTGCACTTATGAGGCAACTCCCCATTGTCTGATAGAGGTACCCATCCCCGAAATCCAGAATTTCTAAAACCGCCCATATCATGACTGCCACCACGTATACCTGTAAGTATGCCTGATACAGTCCCAAAGAAAGCGCTACCAGAACGGGTGTCAGAAAACGCCATTTTCCCTTGGCCTTTACGCTCGTCCATGCTGCCAAGACGTTCAAAAGCAATGCAAATAAGAATACATCTAACAAATAGATATATGTTGCATTGGTCGCAATCAACGCAACGCTCCCTGTCATGATGCCCGACAACAGGCAACGTGATACTTCGGATTTCAATTGAAACATGTCCGCTGCGATGCAGACTGCGGGAACAAGCCAGAGATAGGACATCAAACCCACAATTAACGGAGCTGCAATTTTCCCTCTGATCGACCAATAAACGGGCTGCACATAACGACCAATTGATATTTGCCAATTTCTTTCGGAATACGAGGCAATAAAGTCCAATGAATCATGCGAGTAAGCCAGCCAGAAGAAATTTGCCGCATGCATAGCTAGCATAAAAGCCAGCGTATACAGGGCTATTCGATAGGCACTTCGCGGTATCTTTCTCAACTTTGTATTCCAATACTCTTGCATTTCTTGTTTACCCCTCTTTGAATTGAAAAAACGCCATCATCTCAACGAATCAAATTCGTCCTGTAGCCGTGCCGCCCTTATCTGACGCGCCATTCTTCGATCCTCTTCACAACACCCTTCATGCATACGCACCGGAAATCGGCATCACATTTATGGAGAATTGAACACTGTCGCGAAACACTGCCCATCCCGAATGCAATCCAAAAATCAAGGTTCACTTTCAAATCAAGTATCGCAAACAAACCTGCAAACACTTAAGCACAACAGCAAAACCCACTAGCCATCTCAAGGCATACGTAACTTTTTCCTTCTTCATTCTGTTCTCCGAAGGAACAAACATATAGCAACAGCACCCTGAAAAGATGAAGTTGCTGCCGATGAAACCGGCACCGCCGATCACGATGATCGTCAGGTGTTCCTCCTCATACGCTTCCATAGATGATGCATATATCCGACAGTTCTGTGCCGATTGCCCCCGCTCAGTATCGCACCCTTCCCTCCGCCACGGCCTTGAGGTGCTTGCCGTAGGGACTCTTGCCGTAGCGCGCCGCGCTCTCGAGCAGCTTTTCCTTGTCGATCCAGCCGTTTTTGTAGGCGATCTCCTCCGGCGCGCTGATCTTGATGCCCTGCCGCTGCTCGACCATGCGCACGAAGTCCGCCGCGTCCACGAGGCTGTCCATCGTGCCGGTGTCCAGCCACGCGAAGCCGCGGCCCAGCAGCTGCACGTCGAGCGCCTTTTCCTCCAGATACATGGCGTTGAGCGTGGTGATCTCCAGCTCTCCGCGCGCGCTCGGCTTCACCTGATGTGCCATCGCCGAGACGCCCTTCGGGTAGAAGTACAAGCCCGTTACGGCGTAATTGCTCTTGGGCTGCTGCGGCTTTTCCTCGATGGAAATCACGCTGCCGCTCTCGTCGAACTCCACCACGCCGAAGCGCTCCGGGTCGTTGACGTAGTAGCCAAAGACCGTCGCGCGGGCGTTTTCCTCCGCATTGGCGACCGCCGCGCGCAGGATCTTCGAGAACCCGTTGCCGTAGAAGATGTTGTCGCCCAGCACCATCGCGCAGGCGTCGCTTCCTAAAAATTCCTCGCCCAGCAGGAACGCCTGCGCCAGACCGTCCGGCGAGGGCTGCACCTTGTAGGAAAGGCTCACGCCGAACTGGCTGCCGTCGCCGAGCAGGTGCTCAAAGCGCGGCGTGTCCTCCGGCGTCGAGATGATGAGAATCTCCCGGATGCCCGCGAGCATCAGCGTGGAGAGCGGATAGTAGATCATCGGCTTGTCATAGACCGGGAGCAGCTGCTTGCTCGTGACCATCGTCAGCGGATACAGCCGCGTGCCGGCGCCGCCGGCAAGGATGATGCCCTTCATATCAACAGATCTGCCTTTCTGCGAAATGAAATCAATTATGTTTGAAGCTTACTGAGTCTTTCAGTGGTTTTCATTATCTGAAATAACCACTTTGTATAGCCACTTTCTTAAATTAATCTCCATTTCTTTTCAAAAACTGTTCATTCAGTGTGTGGATATCCTCAAACCCCTGAGGCACTTTCTTTGACAGCATAAATTCTTGATAAGCATTGGCCACGAGTTCAACATCCGTTCCAAAGTAAATCTGTCTTCCCTTGTCCAGCCAAAGGATAGTATCGCACATTTCCCGAACCTGAGCGATAGAATGGGAGACGAGGATTCCGGTCACACCACTGGAGAGAATCTCCTTCATCTTATCGCCACTCTTCTTTCGGAACGCGCCGTCTCCGACGGACAGTACCTCATCCAGAATCAGGATATCCGGGTTAACCAGACTGGCGATAGAGAAAGCCAGCCTGCTCTTCATACCTGAAGAAAGCTGCTTGAAGGCCCGCTCCTCATATCCGTTCAACTCCGCAAAATCGATGATTTCCTCAATCTTTTCGTCCATGAAACGTCTGGTATAACCCAGCATAGCTCCCCGAAGATAGGCATTCTCACGGACGGTCAGGTCGCCATCAAAGCCGCTTGCCAGCTCCAGCAAAGCTGCAATCCTTCCGTTCACCTGTACGCTGCCGGTGGTCGGTACCATGATGCCAGCGATAGCCTTCAGCAGCGTGGATTTCCCTGCTCCGTTTGTTCCGATGATTCCCAGCATGGCTCCCTTTTTTAGGGAGAAGGTAATATCCTTATCCGCCCAGAATTCGACAACGTGATAATCCCTACGGATTTTTCTCAGCACATATTCCTTAAGGCCGATATTCTTGAAATCGCCAATCTTATACCGGATGGATACATTTTCTAATTCTATTGCATTCATGCCATGCCTCCATCAGACGTAGTACAAGAACTCGTGATTGTATTTCTTGTAAATGTACATGCCAATCCCTAACGCCAATAGTGTATCCACCGCCATCAAGGCATGGAAACCAACAGACGGAATGGCGCCCTCAATCACAATCTTGCGGAAATACCGGATAAACAGGTACACAGGATTGAGCAGGAAGGCGTTTCTCGCCGCCAGTGGAAAGGTGTCGATTGAATAGAAAATTGCGGACAAGTATGTCAGCAGCTGAACAAACACGCTCCACAAGTATTGAACATCCCGAAAAAATACATAGAAAGCAGACAGGATCATGCCTACGCCAATGTTGAACAGCATCAGCAGCACAATGGGGTACAGTAAAAACACGAATTTGGGTGTAAAAGCAATGTGATCAAACAGACAAAATACAAAAAATACAACAAGCGTAATGCCGAAATTGATTAGCGTCTGAACGTTTTTTGCCAACAGAAACAGGTATTTCGGAACATTTACCTTGGTGAAAATCGCCGCGTTGCTCACCAACGCATACATTCCCTGTGAAGTGGATTCGTTAAAGAAGGCAAACACCAGGTTTCCACAGAACAGGTATGTGGTAAAGTGGTCAATGTTCCGCCCAAACAGGCTGCCGAACACCAGCCGCATGACAAACAGACTCAAAAGCGGCGAGAGCACGCTCCATGCCGCGCCCAAAATTGTTCCCTTGTACTTCTTCTGGAAGTCCCTTTTCACCAGTTCCTCGAAGAGAAACCTGTAACGTTCAATTTTTTCTCTCATACAATCCTCTTGAAAAGCATATGTCTTCGAACCTAGCATATATCACGCAGAATACGAATTGTACTCTCAATTCCGGTTTGAATGTCAAACTTTGGTTTCCACCCCAACTCTTTCAGTTTTTCGCTGCATAATAACGCTTTACTCACCGGCGAAAAACCGGATTGTTCCAAACTGTTCGGCAGTTGAAATACTACCTTCTTTCCGGAATAATCTGCAATCATCTTTGCCAGATCCCGCAGCATAATATCCGAAGATGGATCAGCGAGATTATACGCCTGCCCCTGTTTCCCCTTCATAAGCGCAAACAGTATTCCGCTTACCGCATCATAGACATGTGCATAAGAGAAAAACTGTTTTCCTTCACTCTTCAGAACAATATCCTGACCACGCACGCCATTCATGATAAACTGAGTAGCAGCCTTGCTGTCGTTAAGCCGCATGGTTGGTCCGTAGGTTCGAGGTAAACGGATTATCGTTATATCTGCGTCGTTTTGTTGAATATATGCCTGGCAAAGAGACTCGCTGACCCGCTTGGCTTCCTGATAACCTGCCCGAAGCGTGTTGCAGTTGATATAGCCACAATAGTCTTCAGAAAATAACTCCGTATCGCCTCGATTATTCCCGTATATTTCTACACTGGAAAGAACGAGTAGGCGACCTTTTTCCTGCTGGACCATGTATTCCAACAGATTATTCAAGCCAAATACATTGGAGAGTATGGTATTCACCGGCTCGCTTGCATAAGCAACAGGATGCGTCGTACTTGCAGCATGAATATAGTAATCCGGTATTGCTGGAAGTACAGGTAATCCTTTCGCGATATCGCAGGGAAGGAATACAAGTTCTTCGTGTTTTTGCCATGCAGAAAACCTGGTTATTGCTGTCTCCGGATTACGGGCAAGCGCAATAACAGATACTCTTTCTGAGGAATGGACACTTTCGTTTCGAAGCATCAGTACATCTACTAAAAAGCTCCCGATCATTCCAGTGGCACCCGTAAGCAACAATGTCTTTCCAGAGAAACCATTGAGTAAAGTATTCTCTTTGAGAAACTGTTCCATCAGTTCACGGTATTCTTTTTGTTCTGTAATTATCATATGTCTGCCCTTTTATAAAGTGGTAGCATCTTCTTTCACAACAACAATCTGCGTGCCGTTTCCCCTTCGGAGAAAGAAATGCCCTAATTCAAAATACTCAGTTTCTACGTCATTTATCGTCTTTCTGCCTTAGCTTTCATGAGTGCTTGGAACAGATCAAGATCATCCCGTGTGGTAAGCTTGATATTCTTGTCAGAGCCGCTGGCAAAATACAGTGTATACCCCAGGTCTACCATCATCGTGTTGGTATAGGAGGAGGGAGAAATGCCGATGCCCTCGGCGAAAGCCCGCTCATAGCAGGCGCACAGTGTTTTGTAGTGATAGGCCTGTGGCGTGGATACCCGTCTCAGTGTGTCCCGCGGGATATACTGGGTGGTGGTCTGTTCGTCCTTCTTTACAAAAATCTGTTCATTGTACGGCATGGAAGTTACTGCATTCCCGTATATGCGTGCCTTAACGATCACATCCGTGAGCACATCCTGGTCCACCAGTGGCCGAATGCCATCATGAATGATCACAACATCCTCCTCACCAGAACAAATCTCCTTTAGTGCATAGACGCCGTTCCGTATAGATTCCTGACTGGTGCTACCGCCATGGACAATTTCCTGCAGCTTGGTGATATTATACTGCTTGGCATAGGCACGCAGGATATCGTGCCAGCCGTCGATACAAACCACCACAATCGCATCCACATTGGGATTCTTCTCAAAATCCTCCAGCGTGTAAATCAGAACAGGCTTGTTGTCAACTGTTAGGAACTGCTTCGGTATCTCCATGTTCATTCTTTTACCGCTGCCACCGGCAAGAATCACCGCTGCTGTCATAACAACGCTCCTTTTCTATATGAGCTAATCCCAAGCAATTCAGTTTACCAGTTCTCTGCGGAGCTTTTCATGATGCCTGACATACAGGACCATGGCTGCGCAGAGAAGGGACATAAGCAGAAGCAAAACTCCCAGCATTCCATCTACAAGCGCAATCAATCCGAAGAATCCTGCATATCTGCTCGCTTCGCAGTTAATCTCCATCATCAAGCTGATAACCAGCAACACTTGCGAAGACAGAGCCATTTTTTTGATCCGAATCTCTGATCTTCTCTCTTTGAAAAGAGCCTCAGCATACCAGACAGCCCGAATCGGCTTTTTTAACAGTAACCCGATCTTACGAAGCTTACCCTGAGTTTCCGGCAGCTCCACGCCAAAGAAGTACTGCCTCTGCATGATCTCCCGCTTGTACTGCCTGTATGCCTTCTGATCCTCCTGCGTCAACAAATCCATGTGTGCTTCTGTTTCCGTTTCCAGAAGCCGCCTCTTGTCCTCCAGGAATTCCTTTCGCACACCCGTTCCGAAAACATTCGTGTTGGTGACTCCTCCGGCACTGTGAATCGCCGTGACCCGATCAAGAAAGATCGGCATATATCCATTTCGGAGCAGCTTGAGCACCAGCGGCCAGTCCTCCAAAAAGCGGAAGCTCAGGTCAATTCCGCCTACCGCCTCAATCGCTGACTTCCGAAAGGCCATGCTGCATGGAATGGCAAGCCCACGCCGGCTCCATCTGGAATACAGCCGAATGGGGTCTCCTTGCTGAAAATAAGGGATGTCTCTTTCGGTTGGCGTCGTATAGATTGTTTTTTTATAGTTTGCTGAGGTGATACGCGAGCGCGCGACGATCCACCCCCGATCGGGATTCTCGACAAATGCCTTTACATACTCGCTGATCGCTGTTTTTCCACAGAAACGGTCGTCCGCCGCCGAAAAAGCAAGGTATTCGCTTTGGACCTGTGCGATTACGGTGTGTACATGTCTGACGGTCCCCATGTTCTCGGCGTTTCGCCGCACGGTCACCTTTCTGATGTTTTCCCCTTTGTTCTCTTCGATGTACTGTTCGACAGCCTGTGCATCGAAGTCATCCGAACCGTCGTCGCTGACGATCAATTCGATGTTGGGATAGTCCTGCTGGCAGATGCTGTCCAGCATGCCCCACAATAAATCCTTGTTTTGATAGCAGAGCACAACTATTGAAAAAGATGGATATTTCCAGCCAGTTTCTTCGCCGTCATGTTCCTGTATGGAGAATAGGCTGGTTGTCTTATGAATCTTTCCTTCCATCACATCATGTTCCTCGCCATCTGAATTTGGTCTTCTTGAAGATCCCGGAAAATGCATTCCGTAATATACTGCGCGATATACATATTCTCCGGAATAAACAGCATCTTTCTGGCATATTCCTGCCGCGCTGCCTTTTTGTAATCCTTCTGACCGCAAACGACATTCTCAATAAATGCCACAATATCCGCGGGATTCTGCGCTACATACAATCCTTTTTCCGCTTCTTCGTGATTGTAATACTGTGTAATATCAGAGATTGTCAGCATCAGCGGCTTTCCCGTACCCAAGTATTCCATCGAAAATGTCGTGCCATCTGTAATCAAGGCATCTGAAACCTCGAATGCAGCATGGTAATCTTCCGACTGATCCAGTATGATGTTGTCCTCCGCCGTTTTCTCCGCGATAAACGTCTCCACCTCATCCGCACGCATATATCCATTATTGACAAGCGCACCAAAAAGCATGGGATGAGGACGCCAAAGCAACACTAAATCGGGATGTTTCCTGATTTGCTCAAAGACAGTCTCATGGTTTTCCATCCAGGTGCTGACGCGCTCCGGGCCAGGAAGAATCGTATGATGTGGACACCAGCAAATGACACGCTTACCGCGTATTTTATCTTCCCATCCAGATGGAATCTCAGAATGGCAGCCAGAACGATAGTAGTCCATCCTTGGGTGGCCCCAAACTACGATGTTCTCTCCATTCCGATAACCCCACCGCGCACCAACGGACTTCACAAATTCTCCATAAACGACATGCCGCCAGACCCGATAGTGCAAGTAGTCCTGAAAACCATATCGAACCAAATTATAGGTTGTTTCCATTCCATAAGGAATGTATACGGTCTTCTCAACGATTCTCTCAACCTCTGAGATGTAAAACTCTTTCGGGATTTGATCATATGGTTTTGCGAAGAATACAATGTCCGGATTGTCTTCTGTCAAGCTATAATCAGTATGGGCTTGAACAGGCAGTCCCATCTTTTGATAACGGGAATAGTTTGTATCTTCTTTTTTTTGATTCGGATGGATAAACGGCACGTAGACCAGACGGGTTTCAAACCGGGGATCTGCGGACATCGTTTCATATACTCCTTGAAGCGAGGGCCATACAGAAACCTCCTGTGCCAAAAACAGCACCCTGCACCGCGGATTCACTTTGAATAATACCTGTGTAAACTCCCGTTTGAGCATTTGAATCGTGCTGACGGTGGCGTGATGTTCCAATACAGAAGCCAACGCCTCCAGCGCCTGCAAAAAGCTCAACCTTCCTTTGGGAAGTGACCAATACCCATCGGCTTTTTTTCGAATCCTATCAGCCTGATTTCGAATTCTGTCAGCTGCAGTGTGCAGTTCCTTTCCTGTCTTAATGGATTGGCAAAGCTGCTCACACAGGCTATTAAAATACAGGCCATCAGAATATGACATCTGAATCATCCGTATTCATTCCTTTCCCCACTTGCTTTGTCGGTAACGCAGATACAAGTAAACAATCACCTCACCGACAACCGTCAAGCTTCCCAAGGCCGCGAACGCCCTAAATAGTGTGCGAGCCATTTTAAGAAAACACGGCTTTGTCAGAACTGTCAGTAATAGAAATCCTACCATGCCGAGGAGCGTCAAAAGAATCGTTCTCTTTTCAGCAATTCTGTAAGCCAGACGCTTGATTCTTTCCCGTAGTAAAGCCTTGCCTGACAGAAGCGCAATTGGATCTTGTTCTTCATCCCGTCCGTGTGTTTCCTCAATCATAGCACGCCGGACAGCAGCCTCTACTTTGGGAATATGGATTCTATAGTACGCTCGTAAACGATCCTGTCCGTACTTTTCCGCGCGAATACGATCAGCCTCATTCAGCAAATCCAAGTAGGGGTATACCTCCAAGTTAAAAACGTTGCAAATATCCTGATAATACCGTAGAAAAGTCATTCTGGATTGTGCTTTGTTTCCGTGGCTGACTCCGCCGTCACGGTGTTTGATAGTGGATTGAATATCACAGTAATAGGGGACAATACCCTGTCGTGTGGCAATTAGCGACATGGGCCAATCCTCAACCAAATAGTAGTGTTCAGACAACGAACCGATCTTTTCCATCAATGAACGGCGGTACAGGTAGCAGGCAGGTAAAAATGCATGCCAACTACACTCGGCAAAGAGCTCCAACGGCGTACTGTTCTTGATTTTCTGAATTCCTTCTTCTTTCAAGAAATCGCCAATCTTCTCTGTCAACGTGTGATTCCACATTTCTGTCTCAGCGACAATCCACTCTGCATCATCACCGATTTCAACCGCTCTTTGGTACATAGACTGAAGCACATTCTCGTCAAACAGCACATCATCCGCCGCGATATTGAACAGATATTTCCCCATGCTTTTCTTTTGCAGGTTTTCCAGGCTCGCAACCGTTCCCAGATTGACAGGGTTTTCATACAGAGTAATTTTGCTGATATTCGGCGTTTTTTTCTCTCTGATCCACGCAAGAAGTGCTCGGGCATCAAACTGCTCAGAGGCATCGTCAGCAATTAGGATTTCAATATTAGGATAGGTCTGTGCGAATATTGATTGCAGATTCTCATAGATAAACTCTTGATTGTTATAACATAAGACCAGAACGCTGATTAATGGATATTGTGTCATCCTTTTCCCTCTTTCGCGCATGATAAGCCCGCCGATTTCTTCGCATCAGCGCCGCAAGCTAAAGCGTCACACAAACCTCTTTTCATACCAGAAAAGTCCGTTGTCGCCTTCTCCGTGTTCAAACCTCGCCCATCCCATCTTTTCATAGAACCGTACAGCCCGCGCATTATCCCTGCGCACATAAAGATACAGCCTTTTCAACTTCTGCTCCCGTGCTGCCAGCGCCAGAATCTGCTCGCTCCCTTGCTTGGCCGCGCCTGTCCCCATGCTGTCCATGTGCATGGCGATAGCATATTCAGCCTCGCCCTTTTCATGATCAATGTGCTTGAGGCTTACCGTGCCATGATACACGTCCTGTTCATCGACAATGGCGCGGTGCAGGTTCTCTCCATCCTTTTGGGCAGCGGCAATAAACCTCCGAACGCTTTCCATGGTTGTGTTCTTCCCGCCAATTTGGAGATATGCTGTCACGCGCTCATCCTGCATCCATTCCAGCATTCGCGGCGCATCCCCGTCCTTCAGCGAGCGAAGAGTGTAAGTCTGCTCCATTGTTTGTCCCTCTCAAAAACTGTTTACAGCGGAAATCACGCGGGATATCTGCTCATCCGTCATCCCATAGAACAGCGGCAGGCTGACCTCCTGCGCGGCGTTCCGCTCCGCCACGGGGAAGTCCCCCTTCCTGTACCCGAGATCTCGATACGCTTCGTGCATGTGCATCGCTACAGGATAATGGCACTGATGGGCTATGCCCTGCTCGTCCAGATGCTTCAGGAACCGCTCACGATCCTCTGCCAGCACTGCGAACAGGTGCCACGCATGGGTGCCGTCGGGATTGCGCCTGGGCAGCCGGACGGCTGGATGCGTAATCTCCGCCAAATACCGGGACGCGATGCGTTCGCGATCAGCCAACCATTTGTCGAGGCTGCGCAGCTTAACGTCCAGAAATGCTGCTTGAAGCGTGTCCAGACGGGAGTTTACCCCCTTAAACTCGTGCATGTACTTTTCACGGGAGCCGTAATTGCCGTAAGCGCGAACACGCTCAGCCAGCGCCGCATCGTTTGTGCATACCGCGCCGCCGTCGCCCAGCGCACCCAGATTCTTGCCGGGGTAGAAGCTGAACTCCGACACCAAGCCGAGAGAACCCGCCTTCTTTCCCCGATACGTTGCACCATGGCATTGGGCGGCATCCTCAAAGAGCATCAATCCGCGTCGCTTCGCGATGGCCTCGATCTCCGCCCAGCGGCCCACTTGGCCGTAGAGGTGAACCACCATAATCGCTCTGGTTCTGGGGGTGATGGCCGCCTCGATCTTCTCCGGATCGAGGGCATAGTACTCCGGCTCGATGTCCACGTACACCGGGGTCGCGCCGGCATACGTCACGGCCAGCGCCGTGGCGATATAGGTCTGCGCGGGCACGATCACCTCGTCCCCCGGGCCAATGCCCGCAGCCGTGAGCATCATGTGCAGTCCGTCCAACCCATTGCCGCAGCCCACGCAGTAGTCGGTGGTCACATAGGCAGCAAAGTCCTTTTCAAAGCGCTCGCAGGGCTCTCCGCCGATAAACCAGCCTCCGTCGTAGGTCTCCTCAAAGGCTTTCATCATCTCTTCACGGATCTCGCCGTGCATGGGCGCGAAATCAGCAAACGGAATTCTCATCTTTTCCTTCCTCTTCCTTCACAAATCTGATGAATTCATCATAATCACGGATGTAGTCCGATTCATCGTACAGCTCGGAAGCCAATACCATCAGCACCGCGTCCGGGGAGAAATCATACATCTCCCGCCACATGTTGCTGGCGATGTACAGGCCCTCATACGGCTTTTCCAACGGGACGATCTTCTTCTCATGCCCGTTGTCCAGCCGGATTTTGCAGGAGCCGTGAATGCAGACCAGAATCTGCTCCAGCTTTCTGTGGGCGTGATATCCGCGAACAACGCCCTGCGCCGTGTCGTAAATGTAATACACGCGCTTGATGGAAAATGGAATATCCTTGAATTCCTCCAGCGCCACCAGCTGCCCGCGCTCATCGCCATGGGGCTGAAAAACGTATTTCACAATTTGCATCGCTTTCCCTCATTTCTCACATCGATCGAAGTGTTATGATTACGTATATCATACAAAGCAGAGTCAGCAGTCCCACGCCAATCCGCCGGCGGTTCCGTTTGATCCACCACATGGCCAGATACCAGACCGCATGCGCATCGAACCCCCGCAGCTTTCCATAGGAAACTGCGGACAGCTCTCCGAAGAGCTTGCGTCCATCCATCCGATCATCCAGATACCGCATCCACACCTTCCACCGCGCCATCCTGTCCAGCTCGGCGCTGGCAGGCAGAATGTTCATTTCATAATTCAGCAGGTGGTCGGTCATCAGACTGCGATAGCCCGGGGTCGGCTTCCGCTGTGTAACACCTCCCTGGCGATACAGCAAGGCAGAGAAATCGACAAACTCAAACACATATCCTTGCCGGGTGCATTTCAGCATAAACGGCCAGTCCTCCATCAACCTGAAACGTGGATCGAACCCATCAGTGCGAAGATACTCTTCTCTGAGAAATGCAGTAGCTCCTAAATGAAGGCAACAGCCTTGGCAAAGCCGCTTCCACTGCTCCCTTGCAGAGAAGCTATTCATGCGCTCTGCCATCACAGGATCAAATGAACAACCGCCCGCTGGTCGCAGCTGATCATCACAGCACTCACTTCTGCCATATACGCCCAGAACTCCGGGCTTTTTGTGCTGCAACGCGTCAGCAAACACCGTCAACACGCCATTGTGCGCCAGTGCATCGTCCGCTGCGAAGTGCAGGAGATAGGCTCCGCTGCAATACTGGTCCGCTTTATTCAGATTCTGTACCGTTCCGTTGTTGCATTCAGAAGACATCACCCTGCTCCTCACGAGATTCGAACCGCATTTCTGTGCGATAAACTTCTCTGCCTCAGCGCAACTGAAATCAGGTGTTCCATCATCTGCCAGAATCAACTCAATAGCCTGATAATCCTGCGACAAGACAGAACTGACAGCTTGCTTCCACAATTCACCGCTTCTGTAACTGATGATAACCACTGAAAAAACCGGCATCCCCGTCTTTTGATTCCCTTCCATGCTACCACCTGACCAGAAAACCAATCCTACGCAGGGCGCCGTTGATCCATTTCAGATACCGCAGCTTGAAAGCCAAAGGGCTTCTTTTGCTGGCAAAGTCCAGCAATAAGCCATACTCATCCTGTGTCAGCTCCGGCTTGTAGTATCGCGCAAATGCAGCCGACTGCATCTTCTTCTCCACAACTGCTTTCTGAAAACGCCCCGGATGTGCCAGCTTCTCAAGCAGGTATGCCATACTCGCCACATTTTTTGCCCCCACCGAGTTGCGCCCGTGCTGGCGATAATCGATGGTGCTCTCATCAAGATAGATCATCTTTCCGAACCTTGCTGCCACAAGTGCCAGCCACCAGTCATGCATCACAATCCGGCTTGTATCCTCGCATCGGCCTGCCAGCTCTGCAAGGCTGCGGTTGATTCCCATGGCGCATCCTGTGACGGTATTCTGAAACAGTAAATGCCGGAAATCCTGTATGTCCGGGCTCTGACGCTGCATCCGCGTAAGCGACGGATGCATACAGTTGAGCTGTTGATCCACCACCTTCAGGTCTGAAAAAACCAACAACGGTGTTTCGCAGCCATGTTGACGTGTTCCCGCCTGAAGAGCCTGCGCAAACAGTCGTACCTTGTTCGGGTGCCAGACGTCATCCTGATCGCAAAAAAGCATAAAATCCGCATCGCATTGACGCATCAACCAGAAAAAATGGTCTCTTGCGTTACCGAAGCGGGTTCCACTGAATACCCGGGAGATTTTCCGGGAATGCTTCCTCGTATAGTCATCAATGATCTGTGCAGTATCATCTGAGGACCCGTCATCAGAAATGGTCAGGTGCCAAGCATCTGTATCCTGCCCCAGAATAGAATCTATTTGTTCAGATAGATATTCTGCGCCGTTATATGTGGCAAGCAATATCTCGATTGTTTCCATTATGTATTCCCCTGTATCGCTGTGCATTCATTTTCTGCAATCAGAATAACTCATCTATTCTTTACCGCGATCCGCTCCGGCTCTCAAACATCCCAATCGCCGCCAAGCGATTATAGCGTTCCGGGTCGCTTAGCTTGCCGTTTCTCCAGTTACGTCGCTGGTCGTAAACCCACATGCCCAGACATGCGCCGTCCGGCGTCTTGTACTTCGGCGACACATCCAGATTCCCGTTCTTGCAGTAGTACGAGCGCGCCGCGCTGTAAAACGCATTCCAGCGCTCCTCGCGGCTTCGCCCCCAGTTCATTCCAATCGCGTCGAGCCGACGAATCTGCTCCTGCGTCAGCTGCCTGTGCTGGAATTTGCCCTCTCTCGCCTGCCGCTGGTTGCCAAGCCACCTTCCCAGCGGATAACCGTCCTCCGTTGTCATGCGTGCGGGCACGTTCAGGTCGCCGTGAGCTTCAAAATACGTCTTGGCCTGTGCGTAGCCCCGTTCCCACGCGTCGTCGTACACGTCCCACACCATGCCAATCTTCTCCAACTCTGCGACGCGGTGCTCAGCCATTCTCCCCGCGGCGACCTCGCCACTCTTCATCTGCCTCATCCGCCGAATCCACGCGCCCAGCGGATAGCCGTCTGCGCAGACATATGCGAACTCCGGCATCAGATGCCCGTTTTCCTCGTAGTACTGCGCTGCGTGCGTATAGCCCGTCTCCCACGCTGCATCGGCGTAATGCGTCCACACCACACCGATGTGCTCCAAGCGCTCAATCTGTCCCTGAGAGAGCTGCGCCTTGTCGCGCCGCTGGCGCCAGAGCCACTGGCCCAGGTGCAGTCCCTCCGGTGTGACGAATTTCCTCTCAATCAGCAGGTCGCCATGCTCCTTATAGTAGGAAGCAGCCGCCTCATAGTAGAAATCCCACGTCGTGCTCAGGCTGCTTTCAAGCTGCCTGAACAGCTCCGCCGCGTCGCGCACCTGCTCAACGACAGCAAGCTTTTCAACGACAATCTCGCCATCACGCCCTTCGCGGCGCAGACGTTCCACAGCCTCATTCATCTCGGACTGAATCGTGCCGTAGCTGCTCAGTCCTCCGAAATTGTTGACCACATCGAGGATCAGCGGCGTACACTGCGTCCCCGTCGTCAGCGCGCGACCAATCTGCTGCTTGTAAATGATAGGCGACTCCGTTTGTCGGAACAAAATGACACCACTCACGCCCCGCACATGCACGCCCTCGTTGAGCATGTTGATCGAGAACAGCAGCTTGAGGTGGTCGCTGTCGTCCTTGACAAACGCCTTGTAGGCACGGCTCGTCTCGGGGTCGGCAGAGTACGCGGAGTACACGTGCATCTCCGGGTCAATCTGCCCGAACCACTCTTTCGCATGGCTGAGCACACGCTTCATGTGCGCCTGCCCGGAGCAGAAGACGAGATACTTCCCCGTCGTATCCATCATATGGCGCGCAAAAACAGCGGGCAGCCCCTCCGCATTCTCCACGGCCACGCGCAACGCATCCATGCGCCGCTGGCTGTCCCTTCGAAGCGCAGCGGGACCGACCGCGTCAATCCGCTTTTGAAGTCCTTCCAGCTCCCGCTGAATCTGATAGATCGTCGTCACATACGTCGGCGCGGGCAGTATGCCCCGTACGACCGCCTCGCCCAGCGTCATCTCGCTGGCGACGCAACCCGCGAACAGCTCCTCCGCCATGTCCCGCTGGCCGTCCAGATAGCGGATTTTGGTCGCGGAAAGACCGAGAAGCTGCGCATCCGGATAAGCTGCCAGCAGCCGCGCTACGCCGCCGCCCCAGCATTTCGCGCCGCAGCGGTGGAACTCGTCGAGGATGATGCCAAACGGCGCAAGCGCCGCGATCTCCTCGTCGGACATCATCATCAGGCGGGCATAGGTCAGGAACGTGATGCTCTCCACCGGGAAATCCGGCGCGGTGCGCGTCACGTTTTCGATCTGCGTATGATAGATGTACTCGCTCGGCGAGAGCCAGACAAAGCGCGCACCCGCGTGCTCCTCGATCCACTTGAAGGCGATGAAGCTCTTGCCTGTTCCGGTGGGATGGATGACCGCAGCCTTCGACGTTTTTCCCAACATTGCTGTCACCGCATCGTACGCCTGACGGTTG
>Ga0129315_1000827_pt1 | contig 17645 bp, 15 predicted proteins | sample Cm827metagenome_FD_94432 | JGI IMG/M metagenome (GOLD analysis project Ga0129315, IMG submission 94432) | Eastern black-and-white colobus group fecal microbial communities from Wisconsin, USA - Cm827 metagenome | ecosystem: Host-associated > Mammals > Digestive system > Large intestine > Fecal...
TAAAAACACGATATTTCATATTGTTTATTGTTTAGTAAATTTTTTGCGTGTATGTATTGATTTTTACATAAAAGAAGAGACTCGAATTATCGAGCCTCCCCAAAATTTGACATAGAGCCTATATTTATTAAATTTTTTTTATCTAGAGCGTTTAATAAATTAATAAGAGCAAATTTTATGTGGTAATAGGATAGTCCGCCTTGAAAATATACATAGTATGGTTCTCTCATAGGACCATCTGCGGATAACTCAATAGAAGATCCTTCAATAAAGTCTCCTGCTGCCATTATTACCTTATCATCATATCCTGGCATATCCCAAGGAATAGGAGTAAATTCAGAATCCACTGGAGATGAGAATTGAATGTACTTACAAAATGTCTCTAAGATTTCTGGATCTTTGAGTTCAATTGCAGTTACTATATCACTTCTTTTATCTTTACTACTTGGTATAGAATGAAAACCAAGCTCTTCAAAGCATTTAGAAAATAGTGTAGCTCCCCTAATAGCATCTTCGACAATTTTTGGGGCTAGGAAAAGTCCTTGTAAAATTTGTCTTGTCATACCAAATGTAAGCCCACAATCTTTACCTATTCCAGGTGCAGTTAGTATATTAGCTGATTTTTCAATTAGTTTTTTTTCGCCTGCAATGTATCCTCCTGTATATGCTAGTCCACCACCTGGATTTTTTATAAGTGATCCAGCCATTATATCTATTCCAACTTGACTAGGTTCTATGGTTTCAGTGAATTCTCCATAACAATTGTCTACAAAAACCTTTATATTTGGATTTATTTTTTTTACAATATCTATAGCTTCCTTTAATTCAGAAACAGTAAATGCACGCCTATTTGAGTAACCAGTTGACCTTTGAAGTATGACTAGAGTTGTATTATCTCTTATATTGTTTTTAATATTATCAAGATCAATTTTATTATCTTCTAGTAAAGGAATTTCAGAATATTCTAATCCAGAGTTTATAAGGGAGTCTTCATTATCACCTCTTAATCCTATAACTTTTTGGAGGGTATCGTAAGGAGTTGACGTAATCGAAAGAAAATGATCACCATGTCTTAATACTGATTTTAATGCAATAGTTATTGCGTGTGTACCAGATACTATATTAGGTCTTACTAAACTGTCTTCAGTTTTAAAAATTCTCGAAAAAATTCTTTCAACTTTATCTCGTCCTATATCTCCATAACCATAACCTGTAGTCCAGTTAAAATCAGTAGATTTAAGCCCTTCTTCCTGCATAGCTCTTAAGATTTTCACTTGATTATATTGAGCAATGTCACTAAATTCTTTAAATCTAAGACTAAGCTCATCTTCCCTTTTATTTACAAAGTTTATTATCTTTTCTCTTATTGCATATTCTTCTGCGAATAGTTTTTTATATTCCTTCAATTCTATCTCCTATATAATTTTCAATATCTTTAATTAGGTTGTCAGATTCCCTATCAAACCACTTAACTCTATTATCTGCTCTAAACCATGTAAGTTGTCTTTTTGCATATCTTCTAGAATTTCTTTTTATTAGTTCAATCATATCATCATAGGTTATTTCTTTATCGATATATGATATAACCTCTTTATATCCTATGGCCTTTAAAGATTGGGAATTTTTGTCGACACCAGATCTAAGTATATCTTGGACCTCATTTACAAGACCTTTACTAATCATAATATCTACACGCCTATTTATTCTTTCGTATAATCTTTCCCTATTCATATTTAAACCAATATAGCACAGATTATATTCATTGTTTTCTTCTCTAAAATTATGACCTTTATTATTACCTTCTTTTATTATCTCAAGAGCTCTTATTATTCGTTGATAATTATTTTTATGAATTTTTTCTGCTGCATTTGAATCCAATTCTTTAAGACGATTGTAAAGATAATCTACTCCGCGATTTTTTAATATATAATTTAATTTATTTCTATATTCCCAATTAACTTCAGTTTTAGCAAAATCAAGCTTATAAGTTATTGAATTAATATATAGGCCAGTTCCGCCAACTAAAAAAGGGAGTTTGCCTCTATTATTAATGTCTGAAATTAAGTTTTTGCTTTTCTCTTGAAAATCAGAAACTGAGAAATTTTCCCAAGGATTAATAATATCCACCATATAATGGGGTATATTTGTCTTTGAAGTATCAATTTTAGCAGTACCAATATCTAGTTTTTTATAAATTTGCATTGAATCACAGGAAATAATTTCACCATTAAATTTATTTGCTAAATCTAATGACAATTCAGTTTTTCCTATTCCTGTTGGTCCAGTTAATATAACTAAATTTTCCATATTACTCCCTTAAAAATAGTTTTGCAATTGTGGATAAAGAAATTTCTATAATAGTGGGTCTACCATGAGGACATGTATATGGATTATCACAATTTTTTAAATTTTTAATTAATTCTTCTATTTCAATATTAGATAATTTATCTCCTGATTTAACAGAAGCTTTACAAGCTTTCTTCATTATTTTATATAAATTAGCTTCATAATTAGATGTTATATTTTTATCTAAAGAATCTATAATATCTCTTATAAAATCAACATATGTTGGCATTCCAAATATAATTGGAACTTCTCTTAAAACTATAGAATTGTCGCCAAAATCATCAATTTTAAAACCTAATTGTTGAAATATTTCAAGATAATTTTGTAATCTATCATATTCAACTTGATTTAATTCAATTATTTCGGGTTTTAGTAAAATTTGAGAATTAATATTTTTATTGAGATACATATTTAAATATTTTTCATAATTTACTCTCTCATGAGCAGCGTGTTGGTCTACAATATAACAAATTGAATCCTTTTGATTTTCTAAAAGTATATATGTCTTAAAAACTACTCCAACAATTCTAGTATTTAATAATCTTTCATCTATTTTGCTTTCTGTTGTGCTATTTATAAAATTGAAGTCTTCATAAAGTTCAATTTCATTATCATTTAATAAGTCTATATTATTGTGTGGTGAAGTATCCTCTCTATAACTATTATCTTTTTTATCCACGGTTGATGAATATAAAGATGAATCTTCATATATATTATTTAAAGAGCTTAAATCATTGTTTTTAATAACTTGATTTTCTTTATTTTCTTCATTTTTATCATTATTTTCCTCATTAAACATATCAAAGACATTTAAAACCGATTTTTCCTCTGGTATATCAATGTTTCTAATGCTTCTATTTGGATAGATTACTTCTTCCACTATTTCTGATAAAATTGCAAGTAACATTTTTTCTTCTGAAATTTTCACTTCATTTTTTTTAGGATGAATATTTACATCAATCAAGGATGGATCAATTTCTATATATAAAACAAAGCAAGGATATCTATTAAGTGGTATTAAAGAGTGGTACTTACTCTCAATAGCTCTTGAAATATTTAAGTTCTTAATATATCTTCCATTTATAAAGATGTACTGACTATCTCTATTAGATCTAAATAATTTGTTATTTGAGAAATAACCTTTTATATTATAAGTTTCTGATTTAAATTTTCCTGCATTTAGAGAAGAGGCTATTTCAGAACCTAGAACACTGTAAATTCTATTAATAACATTAGAGTCGCTATTTGTATCTAAAACTGTTTTTCCATCTTTAATTAATGTGAATTTTACAGATGTATTACTAAGTGCAATTTTTTGAACTAAATCAATTATATTATTAATTTCGGTTTTATCTTTTTTTAGAAATTTTTTTCTAACTGGAGTGTTGTAAAAAATATCAGTAATGATAAAAGTAGTTCCCTTAGGCATACCTATTTTATTCTTTTTTATAATTTTTCCATTTTCAACTAATATTGAAGTACCCGCTACATCAGAATCACTTTTAGTCATTAATTTTATTTTAGAAATATTTGCAATACTAGATAAGGCTTCACCTCTAAATCCTAGAGTCCTAATTTTTTGTAAATCATCAATTGTATTTAATTTAGAAGTGGAATGTCTTAAAAAAGCAATTTCTAGATCATCTTCATTAAACCCAGTGCCATTATCAGTTATTTTTATATAGTTAGTACTTTCTCCTCTTAATTCTATAACAATATTATCAGATTCTGCATCAATAGAATTCTCTACAAGCTCTTTTACTATAGAAGCAGGATTTTCTATTATTTCTCCAGCTGCAATTTTTGAAATTGTCGATTCATCTAAAAGCTTTATTGTCATTCTATATCCCTCAATTTTTCTATAATTTCATTTAAAATATTAAATGATTGAAGTGGATTAGCTTGCATAATATCTATATTTTTTATTTTCTCTATTAATTTTTTAAGCTCAGGATTTTCATTTTTTTCTTCTCTTATAAAGCTATTAGTTTTTTCAATATTAAGACTTACATTTTTATTTTCATTTTCAATAATATCTAAAATAGAGTTTGCCCTTTTGATTATTGAGTCATCAATACCGGCTAGTTTTGCAACGTCAATACCATAGGAATTATTAGTAAATCCATGAATTATTTTTCTCAAAAAAACAATGTTATCATCTTGCCTATCTACTGCTATGGTTAAATTTGTAATTGAATCATATTTATCTTCAAGATGTACTAGTTCGTGATAGTGTGTAGCAAAAAGTGTCTTTGCTTTTATATTTTCTGCAATATACTCAATTATTGCATTGGCAATTGCAAGTCCATCAAAAGTACTTGTTCCCCTACCTACTTCATCTAAAATTAAAAGTGAATTTTCAGTAGAATTTTCAATAATATTAGCAACTTCTTGCATTTCTACCATAAAAGTTGATTGACCTTTTGCAAGGTTATCACTTGCTCCTATTCTAGTAAAAATTTTATCAACAATGGATATATTTGCACTACTGCATGGAACAAATGATCCAATTTGAGCCATTATTGTTATTAATGCAACTTGTCTCATATAAGTCGATTTACCAGCCATATTTGGTCCAGTTATTATGTGAATCATGTTTTTATTATTATCTATATAGGTATCATTTGGAACGAAAAATTCGTCATTGATATAAGATTCTACAATAGGGTGTCTTCCATCTTTAATTTCTATAAATCCTTCTTCATTTATCAAAGGCTTAGTATAGTTATTAGAAATAGCTACTTTTGAAAGAGATATAATAGAATCAATTTCAGATAATTTATTTGCTAATAATTGAATTTTATAAATTTCATTTTTAATACTATTTTTTAAATTATTGTAAATATGTGATTGAAGATCCAGTGCTCTATCCTTTGAGCCTAATATTTTATCTTCTGTCTCTTTAAGCTTTAGTGAAAAGTATCTTTCCGATCCAACAAGAGTTTGTTTTCTTATATATTCTTCTGGAACATTTTCGATATTTGACTTTGTAACCTCTATAAAAAATCCCAAAATCTTATTGTGTTTAACTTTTAAATTTTTTATTCCAGTTTTTTCTCTTTCATTATTTTCAAATTCTAAAAGCCAGTTTTTTCCTTCAGTAGCTAAATCAAATAATTCATCTAAATCTTTAGAATAACCTTTTTTTATTATTCTATTTTCATCAATTACTACAGGAGGGTTTTCTATTAGAATATTAAAAATCTCTTGAGATAAAAATCCTAAATCTATAATGTCTTTGGCAAAATCTTTAAAATCTTTATTAACATTTTCTAAAATTTCTTTAATTTCTAATGAACAATTAATTGATTTCATAAGAGAATATATCTCTCTAGGATTAATTGTGGAATTAGAGATTTTCACTACAAGTCTTTCAATGTCATAAACTTCTTTTAGTAGTTTATCAACTTTATCTTGAAGTAATAAATTTTTAGTAAAAGATTCTATTAGATTTTGTCTTTTGATTATTTGTTCTTTATTTATTAAAGGCCTTTCTACCCATTTTTTTAATCTTCTTGATCCCATAGAAGTATTACATTTATCCAAAACTTCTAAGAGTGAGCCTTTTTTATTAAAAGTATTTAGCCCTTTAACAAGTTCTAATGTTCTCTTTGAATTTTCATCTATTACTAAAAATTTAAGATTATCATAGTAAATAATTTCATTTATATGATTTAAATTAATTTTCTGAGTAATTATTAAATATTGTAGTAATTTTTTTAAAGATGTATAATCGTTTAAATTTTCCTTATTTAATAATTCTTTTAAATTGTTTTTAAAATTTACACTAAAATAATCCTTGTAATCATTTAATATATTGTGATTTTTAACATTTTCTGAATTATAACTATTTATTAAAATTCCACTTAATTCGAGGATGTTTTTAGTGTCAAAATCTAAAAAATTATTGATTAACACCTCATTAGGATTAATTCTTGAAATTTCATTTCTTAAAAATTTTAGTTGCTCATCCTTAGACAAGAATGTTTTTTCAGTAAAGTAAATTTCACCTGTAGAATAATCAGAATATGTTAAATTAATATAATATCCGTCAACATAAATAGCTAAAAGATAGTTATTTAAATCATTTTTTAAATATTCAGTGTCTATAAAAGTACCAGGAGTTATAATTTGAGTTACTTCTCTTTTTACTATTCCCTTTGCTTCTTTGGGGTCTTCAATTTGGTCACATATCGCGACTTTATAACCTTTGTTTATTAATTTTGATATATAACTTGATGCAACATGATATGGAACTCCACACATTGGTGCTTTTTCTTCAAGTCCAGCATTTCTTTTAGTAAGTGTAAGTTCTAGTTCTTTAGACGCAGTTATTGCATCATCAAAAAACATCTCATAAAAATCTCCTAGCCTAAAAAATAAAATAGCGTCTGGATTTTTATTTTTAACTTCGAGGTATTGTTGCATCATTGGAGTTAAATTATCACGCTTCAATTTTTTCACCTGCTAATGAGAAACTATTTGCACTATTAATTTTAACTTTAATAATTTTTCCAATATCAGAAGATGTTCCCTTGAAATTTACTAATTTAAATTCATCAGTTCTGCCGCTGACATTCCCATTATTTTTCTTTGAAATATCTTCAACTAATACATCTACTGTCTTTCCAACAAAAGCTTTGTTTTTCTTTTCTTGAATCGGATAAAGTACATCTAGAAGTCTTTCAAATCTATCATGTTTTACTTTATCTGGAACTTGATCAGTTCTTTTTGCTGCCGGAGTATTTTCTCTAACTGAGTATATAAAGGTAAATGATGTGTCGTACTCTACTTTTTTAACTAAATCTAAAGTGTCCTTAAAATCTTCTTCTGTTTCGCCTGGGAAACCTACCATTAAATCTGTAGAAAGTGCTATTCCTGGATTAATATTTTTTATTTTATCAATTTTTCTTAAATAATCTTCTTTTGTATATTTTCTGTTCATAAGTTTTAGAACTCTTGATGAACCAGCTTGCACAGGTAAATGCAAAAAGTTTGAAAGCTTATCTAAGTTTTTAAAAGAGTAAATTAACTCATCAGATATATCCTTTGGATGAGAAGTCATAAATCTAATTCTCTCAATTCCATCTATTTCATTTATTTCTTCAAGTAGATTGTAAAATTCATATCCATTGTCAAAATTTTTTCCATAGGAATTTACATTTTGACCTAGTAATGTAACTTCTCTTGTTCCATTTAATGCAAGATTTTTAACTTCTTTAATTATATCACTAGGTTTTCTGCTAGTTTCCCTACCCCTAGTGTATGGAACTATACAATAAGAGCAGAAATTATTACATCCATACATTATATTGACATAAGATTTAAAACTGTACAATCTATTAGCACCTAAATTATCATCAATATCTAATGGATTGTCTTCTATATCAATTGAAAGTTTTTTACCATTATATGATGAATATATAAGCTCTGGTAATTTCCAAATATTATTTGTTCCAAAAATAATATCTACATTAGGAAATTTTTCTATTACATATTCTCTTGATTCTTTTCTTTGCATCATGCATCCACAAACTGCAATTTTTAAATTTTTTCTTTTATTTTTTAAATTTTTTAAATTACCAAGTTGACCATAAACTTTATCTTCTGCAGAATGTCTTACAGAACATGTGTTAACTATAATAAAATTAGCGTCCTCAATTTCTTCTACTATTTTATAACCCATTTTTTCAAGAAGCCAAGATATTTTTTCAGAATCATGTTCATTCATCTGGCAACCATGAGTTATAACTAAAGCATTTTTCTCATCAATTTCTTCTTTTATATGAGCAATATACTCATTAATATTTATTTTTATATCTTTAATTAAATCATTATTTTCCATTAAAATCCTCATTTCATTCATATCATTATACATGAAATTGGTTGTCTATATCAATAAAAGAGTATGCTAAAATACATACTCTAACTTAAAATTTTATTTAAATATCTAGCCACGTACACTCCACAAGCTGAAGCTTGAGATAATGAGTGAGTAGAACCTCCTCCATCACCAACTACAAATAAGCCTTCAGTAGAAGTTTCAAAATTATTATCTGTTTCAACTTTAGAATTATAAAATTTAACTTCAACACCATATAAAAGAGTATCATCATTAGCTGTACCTGGAGCTATTTTATCCAATGCATAAATCATCTCTATAATTGAATCTAATTGTCTCTTTGGAATAACTAGTGATAAATCACCTGGTGTTGCTTTTAGCGTAGGTTCTGTGAAGCATTTTGCCATTCTTCTCTTATCAGATCTTCTGCCCTTCTTTAAATCTCCAAATCTTTGCAAAAGAACTCCTCCGCCTAACATATTACTTAATTTAGCAATAGATTCTCCATATTCATTTGAATCTTTGAAAGGTTCAGTGAATTTATTGCTTACTAGAAGAGCAAAATTTGTATTTTTTGATTGCAGTGAAGGGTTTGAATATGAATGGCCATTTACTGTTATAATTCCATTAGTATTTTCTGCAACTACTTGCCCATAAGGGTTCATACAAAATGTTCTAACTAAATCATTGTATTCCTTAGTTTGATATACAATTTTTGATTCATATACTGCATCTGTTATATGCTTAAATACTTCAGCTGGAAGTTCTACCCTAACTCCAATATCAACTTGATTAGAGAATAAATTTATATTGAATTTTTTACAAATTTTTGAAATCCATTTAGATCCACTTCTTCCAGAAGCTAATACTAATTTGTTGCATTCAAATGTTTCTCCTTTGTCTGTTATAATTTTAAAGTTATTATCTTTTTCTACATCTACAATTGTCGTATTAAATAACATTTCAATTGAATCAGAGGTCCATTCATACATTTTTTTTAAAATATTTACATTTCTATCAGTACCAAAATGTCTTACCTTAGCATCTAATAAGTGAAGGTCGTGTTTTAAAGCCAATGTTTTTAAATTTGAACTGTAAGTTTCATAAAGTTTAGACTCGCCTTCATCAAAACTGCAAAGTACTGAATCTACATATTCCATTAGTTCAATTGAATCTTCTTTTCCCAAGTAGTCATGCATATTGCCACCAAATTCAGTAGTAATATTATACTTACCATCTGAAAGTGTACCGGCGCCTCCATACCCATTCATAATATTACAAGGATTACAATTTATACAATTATCAACAGCACCTGTTTTTATAGGACACTGCCTATTATAAATATTATTTCCTTTATCTAGTACAAGAATTTTTAGTTTTGAATTTAATTTTTTAAATTCGTATGAGGCAAAGACGCCACTTGCGCCAGCACCCACAATTATAACATCGTATTTTTTCAAATTTACCAAACTCCTATTTATTAAATTTATTCATAAAATCTTTAAATCTTTTAGGAAATTTATCTTCAATAACTAAGTCTTTTCCTGTAATTGGATGTTTAAAAGATAATTTATAAGCATGTAAAAGTTGTTTATCAATCTTATGACTATTTTTTATTCCATATAGAGGATCTCCTACAATTGGATGATTTACATAAGATAAATGCACTCTTATTTGGTGTGTCCTTCCAGTATGTAAAGAAACATCAAGTAAGGAAAATTTATTAAAATTTTTAATCACTTTAAAACTAGTATAAGCTTCCTTCGAATTAATATTAGTTACCTTCATTTTAATTCTATTATTAGGATCTCTCCCAATTGGTTCATTAACTTCAAAGTCCTCATTTATATTGCCATGGCAAATTGCAAGATAATTTTTTGATATTTCTCTATTTTTAAAACTATCAACTAGCTTATAGTAGGCACAATCTTTTTTAGCTATAATCATTAGACCACTTGTATCTTTATCAAGTCTATGAACTATTCCTGGTCTATTTTCATCAATTGGATTAGATAATTCTTTAAATTTATATAATAGTCCGTTAACTAGGGTACCACTCAAATTACCTGCTCCTGGATGAACTACTAAATCTTGAGGCTTAGATATTACAGCTAAAAATTCGTCTTCATATAAGATATCAAAATTGATGTTTTCTGGTTTTAATTCAAAGTTATCTTCATAAGATACAAAAATTTCATCATTTAATTTTATTTTATAGCCTGCTTTTACAGAATTGTCATTAACTAAAATATTATTTTTTTCTATATTTTTTTTAATTTGAGATCTATTTATATCTAATTTTGATTCTAGATATTTATCTAATCTTATATCTACGTCTTCATCACTAGTAATATTAAATTTATTTTGATACATTTTTATGTTCCTTTGGATTATCATGTAATAATATACCTATAGAAATTAAAATAGTACCTATTACAATAAATACATCAGCAAAATTAAAAATAGCAAAGTTATATCCAAAAAATCTCATGCTTATAAAGTCAACAACATAGTGAAGTCTAATTCTATCTATAAAATTACCAATAGTTCCTCCTATTAATAAGCTAATACTTATTAAATATATCTTAGGTATTTTTCTATAATTTTTTATTAAAAATACAAACAAAAATATTAAAACTAATATAGTTATAATTGAGAATAAAGTTCTAGAATTTTGAAGAATTCCAAATGCAGCTCCTCTATTTTCTATATAATATAATCTTAGAAAATTATTAATTAAAACTACTGGATTTTGACCTTGTAAATTTACTTTTACTAAATATTTTGAAAATTGGTCAATTATTATTAATATTATACTAAATATTGCAACAAACATATTGCCTCCTATTTATTTAATCTAAATTCTATAACATAATTACCTTTTTTAGTATTTCCTTTAACATTATAAACTCTAAATCTACCATGCTTTCTCACTGAAACTAAATCACCTTCTTCTAATTCATAATGAGGTCTAGTTTCAATTGAAAAATTAACTTTTACTAATTCTGATAAAATCATTTTTTTAACTTTTGATCTAGAAATATTAAATATTTTAGAAATTAAATTATCAATTCGAAATGAACTGGCAATAATTGTTTTATAATAATAATCATGTTGCGGTATATCAATTTTTTCATCATTATCAACTTTTTCTAAACAAATATTATATTTAGAAATTTTTGTTAAATTGTATTCAACAAAACTAGCAATTTCTCTTTTAACAAAAAAATAAGTGAAATTTTCTCCAATTAAAATATCACCTATTTTTCTTCGATCAATACTAAGACCCATTAAAGAACCTAGTATATCGCTATGTTTAATTTTTATATTAGTTTTAAATTTAAAAATATCTATAAAATCATTATCTATGGATTTTAAAAATTGAGGATAAATAATTATAATACTTGATTCAGCATCCACATATCCCCCATATATTTTATAAGATATTTCATCTTTAAATCTATTTAAAACAGAAATCGCCAAATTAATTTCATGAGGATTTAGAAAATCCGTGGATTCTACAGTGTAGTTTTTTAGAACTATTTCTAATTTATCAATGACTTTTCTTATTTCATTTTTATCTTCTATTCTATTAATATGACTTATTAAATCTATTTTATTTAATTTTACCAAGGAAACATTCCATTGTTCTTTAATTGTTCTTTAATTCCGTCAATTTCAACATTGTTTGGTGCTAGAATAAAAATATCTTTGTTAACTTTTTGCATTTTTCCATCTAATGCATATAGAGCCCCACTTACAAAGTCAAAAATTTGTCTTTTAACATCAATGTCAAGTTGTTCAAAATTTAATACAACTGCTTTAAAATCTCTCAAATCATCAACAATTACTGGAGATTCATCATAAGAAAGTGGTTCATGAACAGTAATAACCATATTACTTGATGAAGTAGTTCTTGATTTAATAGGTTTATGACTAGTGTTACTTACATTTGTAGTTTCAGGAATTTCACTTTCTCCTATATCTTCAATGTAATCATCGTCAAAATCCTCGTATTCATAATCCTCTGCAAAACCAAATAATTTCTTTAGTTTATCCATTGTTTTTTCTGCCATAACATCCTCCTAATTATCATAATTTCTATTTCCAAATAGTTTTGATCCAACTCTTATCATATTAGATCCTTCTTCTATAGCTAGCTTAAAGTCGTGACTCATACCCATGGAAAGATATTTCATTTCAACTCTATCAAGGTTTGTTGACTTTAACTTCTCGAATTTATTATTCATTTTTTCAAATAGTTTTCTTAAAAGCAATTCGTCTTCTGTGTTAGGTGCAATTGCCATCAATCCTTTAATATTTATATTTTCATATTTTTGAAGTTCATATAGAAATTCATCAGTATCTTCATATAAAATGCCAGATTTAGTGGATTCCTCACCAATGTTTATTTGAACTAAACAATCTACAGAAATATTAGACTTTTTTGCTCTTTTGTCAATTTCTTCTGCTAGTTTAATTCTATCTAATGATTGAATTAATTTGACTTTATCATATATATATTTTACTTTATTTCTTTGCAAATTTCCAATTAAATGAAAATTTACACCTTCATTAACTTTATCTAATTTAGAAACAAGTTCTTGAACTTTATTTTCGCCAAATTCATTTAACCCTAGTTTATGAAATTCATTTATCATTTCAACAGGGTGCGTTTTAGAAACTGCTATTAATTCAACTTCTTTATTATAATTTGATTTAATTTTGGCTTCATTAATTTCGCTATATAAAATTTCTAAATTCTTTTTTAAATCCAAAATATCACCTCAATTTAAAATTCTGGATTCATCAACAGTTTTTGGGCTCAATACAACTGCATCATTAACTGTAACAGTTTTAAAGCTTTTATCTCCAATTTTAATTACGGATTGTTTATTACCCCTATTAATAAAGACTGTGTCTTTATTTTCTTTTACAATTTCAACAGGAACAAATTTTACTAAGCCTTTTATTTCTTGAACAAAAACTCCAGTCATATCATCTCTATTTATTAAGGATGATTTAGGGATTTCATATCCTTTTGTTTTTTCAATTATAATTTTACCCTTATGTATTCTATTAGAGTACATTTCTTCGAAATATCTATCGAGTGCAACAATTATAACAGCATTTTTATCATTTTTATTTATTTTTTCTATTGTACCATAAATGTCTTCCATATCAGATATTTGGATTTTCACCAAATTACCCACTTCATAATTTTTAATATCTGATACATTATTTATAGTACATGCTAATTTCCATTTAAGATTATTAATTAATTTAAAAAGTGGTTCATTGTCACTTACCTTAGTTTCCATTTCTATATTTGAAAAGCTAAAATTTCTATTTAAGTAATCATAGGTAAATTTGTCTAAATCTTCAATGTCAAAGTAATTTTCATACCCATCAATTTTATAAGAGACAACTCCACTGAACTCTGAAATATAAGAATAATTATATTTAGAAATTTGCTTCTCAATCTCTTCTTTCTTTTTATTTAAAGTTTCTATGCTAAGTTCTGTGTACTCTTCGACATCGGCTATATTATAATTGTTAGCAAGAGAATCTAGTGAATTTATATCATAATAAATTTTATCAAATTCTTTATCCTTCACTAAATCTTGGATATTATTGGTAAATTTTTTTTGATTTTCATTTGTATTGGGTTTAAATCCCTTTTTAATTTTAATGGCTGAATCTATTTTATTTAGTTCATCTTTCAAAGAAGACACATCACCCATTAAATTAAGATAAGCTACTTCATAACCTGCAGGAACTTTTTGTCCCTCACTGGAATTAAAAACAACTATCCCCTCACCTTTTGAAAAATATACTTTTTCATCAAAAATATTAAATATTTTTGTGTTTATATCCTTCTCATAAGTAGTAAGAGTTGGGAATATAGTTTTATAGTTATTTATTCTATTACCTCTAATTATTCTGAATAAAAAAATAAATAGTAATAATAAAAATATAACAGCAATAGCCCTTCTAAAAAAATATTTATTTTTTTTAAAAAATTTACTCAAATAACCACCTATTTACTAAGATATTATACCATATTATGGCTTAATATGATATTATTCAAAGAATATTTGCTCAATTTCATCTTTGCTTTTTCTAGTCATTAAATCGTACACAGCCTTATTTGGATTATAGTCTTCATATAAAACTTTATATAGAATTTCTGTTATAGGCATTTCTATATTTTTTATCTTTGAAAGTTTATAAGCTGATTTTACTGTTTTTACACCTTCAACAACTTGGCCTACTTTTTTGCAAGCTTCATCCATATTAAGACCTTGACCTATAAGAATACCAGCCCTTCTATTTCTGGAGTGCATACTTGTACATGTTACAATTAAATCGCCTATTCCAGATAATCCATTAAAAGTGTGAGGATTAGCTCCCATTGCAATACCTAATTTACTCATTTCATATATTCCACGAGTCATAAGTGCTGCTTTTGAATTATCTCCAAATGAAAGGCCGTCATTCATTCCAGCTGCTAGAGCTATAATATTTTTTAAAGCTCCACCCATTTCAACTCCTATTAAATCTGGATTAGTGTATATTCTAAACACAGACGTTGAAAATTCATTTTGAATAATTTTTGATGAGTTCATATTTTTAGAAGAAGCCACAACTGTAGTTGGTATATCTCTTCCAACTTCCTCAGCATGAGATGGACCAGAAAGTGCAACAAAAGGATTGTCTGGCAAAATTTCTTCAGATATTTCAGAAATTCTATCAAGAGTTTTAAGCTCTAATCCCTTAGATAGATTAACAATTATTGTTTCTTTTGAAATTTTATCTTTTATTGAGTTTAGTATTTCTCGACATGCAGATGTAGGTACTCCTATGACAAAGACATCGATATTTTCAATTACACTTTGCAAATCATTAGTTACATTAAAATCATTTTCAAATTTTGCACCAGGTAGATACTTGCTATTTTCTTTATTAATTTTTAAATCATTTACTACATCTTTATTTCTAATGTAAAAATTTAAATAGTGGCCTTTATTTACTAGTACTCTTGCAATCGCAGTTCCCCAACTTCCTCCACCAACTAGAGTTATATTCATTTTTTTCCTCCAATTTTATTTTCTTTACCTTCTATAAGTCTTTTTATATTATCTTTATGTCTAAATATTCCAAGTATGGCAATAATATTTATAATTATTAAATTACTTGCTGATAAATTAGAAAATAAGTTATATATAATTATTATTGAAATAAAAAAAGATATGGATCCTAAAGATACTATTTTAGTTGATATTGTTAAAACCACCCAAAATAAATAACATATAAAAGTCAAAGGAAGATTATAAAGAGCCAAAGCACCTAAAGTTGTTGCAACACCTTTTCCTCCTTTAAAGTTCATATAAAAAGGAAAGTCATGTCCAATAACAGCACTTAAAATACCGAATGGTACATACTCATATCCAATAAATTTTTTTATTAAAAAAGTAACTACTATACCTTTAAAAAAATCAATTAAAAAAGTCAAAACTCCAGCTTTTTTTCCTAATACCCTCATGGCATTAGTAGTTCCAGCATTGCCTGAGCCATATTTTCTAATATCTTTTTTTAAAAATATTTTACCTATGATATAACTTCCAGAAATAGTTCCTATAAAATAAGAAATTAGGAAGACAAGAAAATATGTCATTTTATCTTTTCACCACGATTTTTTAAATCTAATATTATAGGTGTTCCTATAAATGAATAAGTTGATCTTATTTGATTTTCAAGATACCTCATATATGAAAAGTGAAATAATTTTTTATCATTTACAGATAATAAAAATCGTGGAGGTCTAACACTTACTTGAGAACCATAATAAAGTTTTCCTCTTTTACCTTTATCGGATGGTGGTTGATTAGAAAGAACAGCTCTATTTAAAATATCATTTAATACTCCAGTTTGAATTCTATGATTGTAGTTATTGTTTACAACTTCTATCAAATCTAGAAATTCATTTATTCTTTGTCCTGTTTTAGCAGAAATAAAAATTAATGGAGCGTAATTTACAAAAGGTAATTCTTCTCTTATTTCTCTTTCGTATTTCTTCATAGTATTTGTTTCTTTTTCAACTGCATCCCATTTGTTTACTGCTATTATTATAGCCTTGTTATTGTCGTGAGCATATCCAACAATTTTAGAATCTTGTTCACTTACACCTTCAACAGCATCAATCATAAGTACACATACATTTGATCTCTCAATAGCGGTTAATGTTCTAATTACAGAATACCTTTCTATTCCTGGAACTATTTTCTTTTTCTTTCTTAGACCCGCTGTATCTACGAATATATAATCATTGCCATTATGAGTTATCATAGAATCAATAGAATCTCTCGTAGTTCCTGGTATATTAGTAACTATGGATCTATTATCTCCTGTTAAGTGATTTAATAATGAAGATTTACCAACATTAGGTTTACCTATTAATGTTACTCTAATTAAATCATCCTCTTCCATTTCTTCAGATGGGGTAAAGTCTTTTACAACTTCGTCTAGTAAATCACCTACTCCTATGCCTTGTTCTGCACTTACACCTATAGGCTCTCCTAGACCCAACTCATAGAAATCATAAATATTTTGTTTTGTAACTTTTGAGTCATATTTGTTGACTGCTAAGATAACTTTTGTATTAGTTTTTCTTAAAAATTGAGAAATTTCTCTATCCGTTGGATTTAAACCTTCTGATCCATCAGTTAGAAAAATTACAACATCAGATGTCTCAAGTGCCATGTCTATTTGTGCTTTTATACTAGACATAAAGATATCTTCATCTTTTAAATCTAATCCACCAGTATCAACTAATAAAAATCTATAATTTAGCCAATCAGCTCTTTGATAAATTCTATCTCTTGTTACTCCAGGTGTATCTTCAGTGATAGAAATTTTTCTACCAATTATTTTATTGAATAATGTAGATTTTCCTACATTAGGTCTGCCAATTATTGAAACTATGGGCATTTCCATATAATCACCCCTATCTTAGTAATTATACCAAATTGATTAATTAGATTCAATTTAGGAAATAAAAATAATTTAGTTTAAAGAGCTCTTCACACGTGCAATTACATAGTATAGATAGTATAATTAACTTGGTGATTAAATGTCAAAAGCTTTAAATAATATTAATGAAGCGAAAGATTTGATGAATCTTTCACTTTATACAGGTGCTTTATTAATACAAAATGGTGCAGAAAGTTATAGAGCGGAAGATACAGTAGAGAGAATTTGCAAATCTGTTTCTAATGTTTCTAATGTTTCATCATATGCTTTGCCATCTGCAATTTTTTTGTCTATTGAATATGAAGACTAACTATATGAATACAAGGGCGAAAATCAAAAAATTCGCAAAAAAAGTGAAAAGATAACAAAAAAGACAATTAAATAAAAATGAGCATGGCAAACAAGCCTAATTAAAGGCTAAAAA
>Ga0129315_1000833_pt1 | contig 17505 bp, 17 predicted proteins | sample Cm827metagenome_FD_94432 | JGI IMG/M metagenome (GOLD analysis project Ga0129315, IMG submission 94432) | Eastern black-and-white colobus group fecal microbial communities from Wisconsin, USA - Cm827 metagenome | ecosystem: Host-associated > Mammals > Digestive system > Large intestine > Fecal...
ACTTTATTTTCAAAATCTTTTACAGTTGCTATCCCCTTTTCTTTAGGTGATGCAAAGCCAGATGTATTATGCTGTATTATAGCTGCTATTGCCATAACTGGTAATGGAGTCTCTGATGTTCTAGCATAAGTTAAATCTTCTTGATAACTTACTGCAAAATCTCCTTTACCTGCTGCTAATAGTTGAAGAGATGATCCTTCTGATGGTTGTATTATTTCAACATCTAAACCTAAATCTTTATAATATCCCTTTTCCTGTGCTACATAAAACCCAGTATGATTAGTATTAGGTGTCCAATCCAATATTAATGTAACCTTTTGTAAATCTAAATCTTTACTAGTTTCTTTATTATTACTACATCCTGTAAATAAAGTTAATGCTGCTACTGACGCTAAAACTACTGATAATAATTTCTTTTTTATCACTATTTCCACCTCCAATTAATTTTTTCTTTCTGTACTGTTTTTTTCATTATTCCAAGGAGTAAAAACTTTTTCCATAATTGAAACTAAAGCAAATATAGCCATACTTATAATAACTATAATAACAATTGCTGCAAACATCTTATCTAAGGCATAAGCACTTCTTGCTCTAGTCATATATACACCTAGTCCCTTATCTCCTCCTAGCCATTCACCAATTACAGCCCCCATAATACTATAAGTTGCTGCAATTCTCATTCCTGAGAAGAAATTTATCATTCCATAAGGAAGTTTTAAATGCATAAATATATTAAGTTTAGATGCTCCCATTAATTTAAAGTGATTTATTAAATCTTTATCTACACCTTCTAATCCATCCACTATACTTATTACTATTGGGAAAAAGCACACAATTACAACAACAATTATTTTTGGTAAATATCCAAAACCAAACCATATAATAAAAAGTGGTGCCAAAGCAATGGTTGGTATAGTTTGTGATATTACTAAAACTGGATAAAGTGCTTTCTTTATAAGTGGTAACATATCCATAATTACAGCTAATATTATAGCTAGCACAATAGCAATTAAAAAACCTACAAAGCCTTCATATAATGTCGCTAATATATGTGGTATCATAATTTTAAAGTCACTAACTAAAACCTTAATTACATCTGTAGGTGTTGGCATTATATATTTTTCTATACCACCTGCTCTAACAACAACTTCCCATAAACTTAATAAAATTATAATAAATATTATAGGTGCAAGTTTATTTCCTATATTTTTCGATTTTTTCATCCATAGTCACGCCTTCTTTTTTATAGTCTATTTTAACCATAGAACATACTCTTGATGCACCTTCTTCTGTACATATATCTTGAGCCTTCTTCACTATCTCTAGTAAGTCATCTAGTTCTCCCTCCATTGTAGTTTCCATTGCTCCAACTTCGTACTTCACTCCAGTAGAAGCAATATATTCAATAACTTTGTCCACCACAGGATAAATTCTTTCTTCAGTTACTGAAGGTATCACTTGAAGGCTTACATTACATAGTTCCATAAAATTCCCTCCTTTTTTTTCTATAATTAACTTAAATAATTTATCTTAAATCTGATAAAGTATATGGTTAAAAGAAAAAACAGCATCCTAATATAAGAATGCTGCTCAATAGCTTAATTTGTAATTGAAACAATACTAATCTCCCTACGTTGGCATTATCCAAATCAGGTTTATGGGTCAAAATGGTCACAACTTTATCTCAGACAGTTCCCTGCCCCCCCAGTTAAATTATTAAGTTTATATATCCATTTTATTCATTTTGGTTATTAATGTCAAGGTAATTAATAATAATTATTATTTAGCTATTATCTAGTAGTTATTATTACTCTATTTTCCTTGATCCATATATAACAACTAATGATGGTATTTGAATAAACAATTAATTTTTCATACTCTTAACTCATTATTTAATAACTTTTTTAGATTCTCTTCAACAATAATCAATAACTCTTCCATTTTAATCTCTTTAAAATTAGCTACTTTTCCATAAACTTTTATTATTTCACTTGGATATCCATAATCTCCGTTAACCCATTCCAATGCAGTTGGACCATCAGTTTCTAAAAGTAATTTATCCATTGGTATTTTACTCAATACTTCATAAGTTTTTTCTGAATATCCCATATCTACACTAATAGTAAAATAACATCCAAGCTTAATAAGCTTTTCTAAAGTGCTCATACCACCACTATACCAGTGGATTATCGCTTTATTATAATTATATTTTTTAAGAGCCTCATATATTTCTTTTTCTGCATCTTTAGTGTGAAGACTTATAACTTTATTTCTCTTTATGCTTTCTTCAAGTATAAAATTAAACACTCTTCTTTGTGTCTCAAAGGTACTTTTGTCTTCTACCCAAAGATAGTCTAAACCTATTTCACCTATCATTTCACTTTCCTCAATATAGGGAATAAGGGCCTGAAAATCTCCTCTATACTCTGCAGCTTTCCATGGATGAATACCAAAACATGCTTTAATAAACTTGCTCTTTTTACTATATTCTTTATTTTTAATATAACTTTCTATATCCATACTATTTGCAAGGGTAAGAATTTTATTATCATTTATATCTCTTATTGCTTCTTCAATATTATCCTCAAAAAAATCTAAATGTGTATGACAATCTATATACATGTATCCTCCTTAATAAAAAAACAAGCCTTTAGATAAGCATTTCTAATATATAGTTATTTTTATATTCTTATATATAATTTTTTATATATTTAATAGTTTCATTATATATATTATATCATTTATATTTATCTAATTAGAATACTTCAATTTAATTGGAGAAACAGTAGCAATTCATTTATTATAAAAGTACTTTAGCAAATTCTATATTATCAAATTCATTTTTTTTTATATATTCTAATGAATCAATTAAATAACTTTTATGATGTTCTATAGTTTTAGAGAAAGATTGAATAAAATCAACTATACTTTCTTTAGATTCCTGCTTATTATATAGATATTTTCCAACCAAATAAAATCTAATAAATGAATATCTTGTTAAAAGCATAATATATCCATCAAATATTGATTTAGATTCAGAAAATGGGAAAATATTATTATATATGAAATTCACTAAATAATTTTCAAAAATATAGCTATTATTAATAAAATTTTCATCATATTCTTCAAATGCTTTTATGTATAATCCTGAATGTTCACTTATTTCAGTATTTTCATCAAACTTAAATCCAGCTATAATTTCCCTTGTATATTCTTTAAAAGAAATGCTATCCACATTTTTAGATACATTTAAAAACTCTAACATTTTTTTGAAAAAATCAATTTGAATAAGATAATTTAATTTATTTTTTTCATAGCAATCCTTACATAAATTTATATCATAGTTTTTAATAAATTTAGATACATTGCCATAATTATATTTAAGTTCATCCTCTAATTTATTTATAAAATCCCCTAATATATAAAGCCTTTCACTTAAGTTTAATTCTCTATTTTGTATTATTTTAATACTAAGATCTCTAATTTCCTTAAAATACTTTATTGGTGACTTATTATATTTTTTAGATTTAGTATCAATCTCACTTGATACTATATGTTTTCCTAAGTTTTCTTCACTTTCTTTAAATTTAATTCCTTCTTCCTTTAATAAAAGAATTCTTGCCGCTTCAGGGCAGGCTACATCAAGGGACATTTCATAATACCCATCTATTTTATTAATTATCCTAGGAAAAGATGTACAAACATTTGAAAGATATTCTTCGCCAATCTTAGAATAAATAATACAATAATTTTCTTCATCCAAAAAAGGGCACCTTTTATCACCCTTTAATTTTATTTTTCCATAATCTATATCATAGCTTGTACAATAATCATTATTATGAACATTTTTTTGAAACATTCTTTTCATTTCTTTGTCTTGAATTCTATAATATTGTTTGAATGTAATCTTATCTATATCTATATCCCAACCAACACAGCAGCTATCTTTGCAATTTCCACCTATACACTTAAATTCTTTAAAATATTCTGGGTATCTCATTTTATATTTTTCTGTCATAGTATAACTTCCTTTTCAATTTAAATACTTAAACTTTCCTATTAAATATTAATTTTACTACAGTATTTTAAATTTGTCAGATATTACTTAACTTCTAGGTATAATAATTAAACCAATAGCCAATATGTATCCTTCTAGAAATCGATATAAATATAATATTCTCATACTACTATTACTAAACTTTAGTATATATTATCAGTATTATTGAATATATAAATTCAAAAAAGACTTTCTAATAAGTTAATAAACTTAATTAGAAAGCCTTTTATATTTTCAAAACAATTTTAAGCTGAAACTTCTATATCTTCTGATTTTGAATTTTTACTTTTTATAAATAATCCTAAGCAAAATACTGCAAAAATAATTCCTGCAGGATATGCAATTGTGCTACTAAGTTTAAAGCCTTCAGGTGCCATTAATATATAAGTTAAACTTACTGCAGACATAAATGTTGCTGGTACTGCAGCTACCCAAGAATTCTTTTTATTTTTATAAAGATAAACTGCTCCTGCCCACAATGCAAACATAGCTAATGTTTGATTACTCCATGAGAAGTACCTCCAAATCATTTGCACATCCATTTGAGTTAATATTGCTCCAACACCTAATAATGGAACTGTAAGTAATAATCTCTTTGAAATACTCTTTTGTTCTATATTAAACCAATCTGATATAACAAGTCTTGCACTTCTAAAGGCTGTATCTCCTGATGATATAGGGCAAGCAATAACACCTATCATTGCTAATACTGCTCCTGCCCCTCCAAGTAATTTATGAGTAATCTCGTAAACAACAGGTCCTTGTCCACCTAATTCTTTAATTGCATTTTGTAATCCTCCTGTTGAACCATAGAAAGCACAACCTGCAGCTGCCCATATTAGAGCAATAACTCCTTCAGCAACCATTGCTCCATAAAATATTTTTCTACCTTCTTTTTCTGTTTTCATACAACGTGCCATTAATGGTGATTGTGTTGCATGGAATCCAGAAATTGCTCCACAAGCAACTGATACGAACATCATAGGCCATATAGGTGTTTTAGATGGATGAAGATTAGCTAAGGTTATTTCTGGGATTGCATATCCTTTAAAAATAATTCCACCAATTACTCCTAAAGCCATAAATATTAAACTAAATCCAAACAAAGGATATATCTTTCCAATAATTTTATCAATAGGTAAAAATGTTGCAAGGAAATAATAAACAAGTATTACAACTAACCAAAAAGTAAAATTCAATGATTTAGGGGTAAGCATAGCTAAAAGAGCTGCTGGACCAGTTGTAAAGCTAACTCCTACAAGTACAAGCAATACTATTGAGAATATACGCATAACTTGTTTCATAAAAGGTCCTAAATATATTCCAACAATTTCGCCAATTGTAGTACCTTTATGACGCATTGATATCATTCCTGATAAATAATCATGAACAGCTCCTGCAAATATTGTACCAAAGGTAATCCATAAAAATACTGATGGCCCCCACAATGCCCCTGCTATAGCTCCATATATTGGTCCAAGTCCTGCTATATTTAATAATTGAACTAGGAATATTCTCCATGTAGGCATTACAACATAATCTGTTCCATCAGCCATAGCAACAGCTGGAGTTTCCCTATCGTCTGGTCCAAAGTTTTTTTCAATGTACTTACCATAAATAGCATACCCACCAATTAAAATTGCTAAACAAATAAAAAAAGATACCATTAAAAATTCCACCTCTCAAATATAATTCTTGCAACTAATTATCCTTAAAAGATAAAATATCTTTCATCTTTTAAAGTATTATTTACACATTAATTTTATCACGACGTTTAATGTAAACGTTTATTTAAGGTGTGAATTGCTATTTTTAATGTACAAAATGTATATATTAATGTTTTAAATGCAAAATCCTTTTTAGCTCCTTAATTTTATTTCTACTTACAGGTAAAAAGGTATCCTTAACTCTATTAACTTTTATACAATATGTATTATTAAACCAAGGATGAATTTCTGATATATACTTAAGATTAATTAAAAAGCTTTTATGAATTCTAAAAAAACCTTTATCAGATAATCTTTCCTCAAAATAGTTCAATGTATTACTATCTTTATATATTTCATTTTTGGTGTGAACTATACACTCTCTATTTTCAGATTCAATATAAATAATATCTTCGATATCAATCATAATAAACTTTTTATCTAAATATAAAGGAATTTTAGTAAATAATTCTTCTATATTCTTCTTATTATTTTCAGATTTTTTATTATTATATCTCTCTAACATCTGTTTAACTTTTTCTTCTGAAAAAGGTTTCAAAAGATAGTGTATTGCTTCTACTTCAAAAGCTTTATCAGCATAATTATTATAAGCTGTTGCAAATACAATTTCAGTACAAGGTAAAACTTTTCTAACCATTTTAGCCAAGGTAGTTCCACTTATATCACCTAAATTAATATCAATGCAAAATAAATCGTAACTTTCATTTGATATAGCCTCTAAAACTTCTTCTCCATTAGAAAATTCAGAAATCACTACATTAGGAATAATTTCTTTTATTAAGAAAATCAACTCACTCCTTGCAGGTTTTTCATCATCAATTATTGCAACCTTCATGATTTACATCCCCTTTACCCTCATTGGAATATATATATTTATTTTAGTTCCTTCATTTGATGTCGCTATATCTAAGCCATAATTCCTTCCGTAAAGATAACATAGTCTTCTATGAACATTTATTAATCCTATATTCCCTTCATATTTTGTCTTTTCATTTAAGCCTTTGATAATCTCTATAGGAATACCAAATCCATTATCTATAACAGATATTTTTAAATTACTGTTGTCTTCTTTGATAATTATATTAACTATCCCTTGTTTTCTTTTCATTGCTCCATGAATAACAGCATTTTCAACTATAGGTTGTAAAATTAAACAAGGTAATTTACATTTTAAATTATCTTGCATTTGAATATCTATACTTAATCGTTCTTCAAATCTAGCTTTTTCTAACTGCAAATAAGCTTTTACATAATCCATTTCCTCATTTATATCTACTAATCCCTCTTTATTTTGAATAGCATTTCTAAAGTAAGTTGCTAAATCAATTAACAATTCTCTTGCCTTGCCAGGTTTTTCTCTACAAAAAGCACTAATTGTATTAAGAGAATTAAATATAAAATGTGGGTTTATTTGTGATTGTAATGCATGAAATTCTGCTTTTTGCATAAGCTCTCTTTGTTTCTCTGCTTCTAATAATTCATATTTAGTAGATAAAAATGAACTAAGCCCTTCTGCAAATTTTATTTCTGGATCTAGGGAAAGCTTATATTTATCAGTAAATATAATAAAGCATCCAAACACTTGTCCATTTTTTATTAAAGGCGCTCCAATAGCCACTGCATTATCTAATACTTTACAAAAAGCATCACCTTCTTTGCTTTCCTCTTCTAGACATACTGCTTTTTCTTTTAGTACCTTTTTTGCTATTTCAGGTAAATCACTTTTATTATCTATTGAAAATTTTCCTTTAGTATAAATTACTTTTTCAGCATCTGTAAAAACTAAACCTAGTTTTTTTGAAAATTTTAAAATAATTTTCCCTATTTCTTCGCAACTTTTTTCATTATATTCTCCTTTTTCAATAACAGGTAAACATAGTTTTGTTATATCAAAGGCTAAACTCATTTTCTGCCCTAGTTCGTACTCTTGCTCTATAAATATATGCTTAAAGACACCAATAAATAAAACTAATCCAAAAGAATTAATAAATACCATAGGAAATGCAATGCTTTTAACTAATTCTAAGGCCATGTCAAAGGGTTTTGAAATTATAAGTATTACTATCATTTGAAGAACTTCAGCCATAAAAGTTATTAAATATAAATTAATTTCCCTATATTTTTGTCTTTTAATATAACTTGAAAAAAATACAGCTATTATTCCTTCTAATATTGTTGATATACAACATGCTAATGCAGTAAATCCGTTAATATCAATAGCATATCTATGTATACCAGCTATTATTGCTGTTCCTATTCCAACTATTGGTCCCCCTATAAATCCTCCTGCCATAACTCCAATTACTCTTGTATTAGCTAAAGCTCCCTTTACTCCATATCCCATATAAGTTGATAAAATACTTATTGTACTAAAAATTATAATCATAACTAACTGATCTTTTACGGTATGTTTTTCACTTACAAGATATACCTTTATTTTATTAAATCTAGCTAAAATCTGAGCAATTACTACAAGAAGCCCAATACTTAAAATAATACTTCTAATAATTTCTATATTCATTTTATCCTCTCCAAAACTTATATACTTATCCCACATATTAAATATTAATGTATTTTGAAAACATTTTCAATTGATTATTTATATATTCAAATAGACTGTAAAAGTTAATTATTAAATTAGAATTAATAAAAGGTACCTAACCCTTAGATTACTCTTAAGGTTAAGTACCTCTATATTAATTTAATACTGCTTCACTAATTTTCTCTTTTTTATTCTTATAATTAGTTAAAATAAGTATAAACTTGTCTATTAAAACCCCAGTTATAAAAACTGCTAATAATGAATATATTCCTTTTTCTAACCCAAATACAATTCCACCACAAATAGTAACTACTATATCTACAAATAATAATGAAATCCCTATATTAAAGGTAGAATACTTATTTAATATTTTCGCTAATATATCAGTTCCACCTGTTGAAGCATTATAATAAAATGCAGTTGCTAATCCTAATGATATTAGTATAGCCCCAATTAAAACTGCACTTAATAAATTATTTGTTAAGGCTCTAGCTTTAAATACTCTATCTAATATTTCAATAACAACAGATAACATAACACTGCCGTATATTGTTTTAAAACCAAAATCTCCACCAATTATAAAAAATGCTATAACATATAATATTAAATTTCCAACAAAAATTGTAATACCAACAGAAAGTACTGGTACAAAATGATTTATGATAAGAGACATACCACTTAATCCACCAGCTGCTAAATTATTGGGTGAATAAAAATACTGTAATCCCACAGCTACAAGTATTACCCCAAGAGTAATCATTGTATATTCTTTCATAACATCTAAAAATTTTCCATTTGTCATTTGTTTTTCCTCACCTTTATTCTTATCTGTATTTTTAGCTAAAGTTTATCATTATTAACATAACAAGATTAACAGATTTTTTATTCAGATAACAGTATTTTTATAAATTTTATTAATTTTTCACAAATAACTCTATTTCTTAAATATTTTTTTATAAATTATATAATTTATAAATATAATTCATAAATTTTAAAGCAAAATATTAAAAATAACACTTCTAACTATATGAATTTTTATGCAAAAAGTGAATTTATTACTATAGTTAGAAAGTAAAAAGGGGCTGTTTCACAAATTAATAAAATCACTGAAACAGCCCTTATACTATATTATATGTTTGTTCTCTTAGCTATATAAGGTAATATTAATCCTAATGCAATTAATATAAATGGAGTTATAATATTTAGTACTAATTGGAATACATCTTCTGAGTACATTCCCCCTATACAAGCAAAAGCTGTAAAAGCAAAACACCAAGCTCCTAAAATAATTCCTAAAGTTCTATTCTTAACAAAATAATACTCTCTTTCGAATTTTCCTCCAACCTTTTTTAAAGCTATATATGCTACAAAGACCCATAAATATCTTAATGGCATACATACTGCATTTAACTTTACTAACCATCTAACTAATTCATCTACACTTCCAATTCCTATTGCTGGAACTATGATTAATATAGAAACTATAACAAAAATCAACTTAAATCCATTAGTATATGCGCCATTTTTATTTCTTACAAATAATTTTTCTGGAATAAATCTTCTATCTCCACTATCAAGTAACATACGCAATGGAGCATCAATTGAAATAATTAGAACTGCAAATTGTCCAATCATATTAGTAATTGCATAAGCAATAACAAATAAATTACCTACTCTATAATACTCACCTAACTTTTGGAATGCATAATATGCCCCATTAGTCATTAAGTCCTTAGGAATATTATTTGAATCGAACATCATTCCTAATGATATTGTTCCAAGTATTGCTGTAACTGCAACCATAATAGCTAATGCTATCATTCCCTTTGAGAAACCTTTTGCTGGATCCTTCATTTGATTTACATATGGTGATATTTTTTCACATCCTCCAACAGCAAAAACTAATATTGATAGGCTTGTGAAAAAGGCCATATCAAACTTTGGCATAAATGTACTTAATGACCAGTCAATTTGATTTAACTGAACATTTGTAATTGCTGGTGCTGCCATCATTAATAAAATAAATAGCATAGACATTACAAACATAGAAGTTCCAGCTAAAGAAGATAATTTCTTTAAAGGATTTAGCCCCTTTGATGCAATGTACATAGCAATTACAAATATAACTAAACAGCTTATTTGTAGTAATACTGTGTTCATCTTACTAATTCTACTATCTTGGAATATAGCCCAACTTGTTGCAATCATAAAGCTATTCGGTTTTTGAGAAAGGTAGGGCATATGTACAATCCAATATGTCCATCCTGCGTAATATGCTAGCTTAGGCCCTATAGTTTCTCCAACCCAAGAGCTTACTCCACCTCCATGACTTTTGAATGCTGATCCTAATTCTCCTACCATTAATGCATATGGTATAAAATATATTGCAAAAATAATTAACCAAGCTACAATTGCTTGTAGTCCATTATATTCAGAGAAACCGTTAATTACATTACCGAATCCCCAAACACCTGAAAAGGCCATTAGTGCAAGAGTATACCACATGATTTTTTTTCTTTCGTTTTCTAGCATAACTTTAAACCTCACTTTAGTATAATAATAAAACTGTAATTATTATATTATCATATTTTATACATAATTTATATATTTTTATATCTTTTTTGTTTTGTATTTAATGCTAATTTATCCAAAGAAATTAATTTTTCTTAAATATCCTTCCTAATTATTTAACTTCATATGCCTCAAAATATAAATATTAACATTCTTTACAAGCTTATTTCCAACTTGTACACAAATCTACTTCTATATAACTTTATATATCAAAAATATTATTATTGTTATCCAAATTAATATAATTGGTACTGCATAAATTAATTTCTTTGGCTTTCCTTCCTTCCATAATTCCTTTGATTTTGCCTCACAATCCTTCATAATTTCTTTTGGAATTAATTTTATTGAAATATAAATTAATAATGGTAATATAATTAAATCATCTAAATATCCTAAGATTGGTATAAAATCCGGTATTAAGTCAATTGGAGATAAAGCATATCCCACAGTAAATGCTGCAAAAATTTTTGCTATTATTGGAGTGTTTTTATTTTTATACGCTAAATAAACAGCTTTAAGCTTAAATTTTAATTGTTTAGCTACTTCCTTTATATTCATAAATTTCTCCTCATTAATTACATATATATATTATACATTTTATTACATTTCATATAAATAAAAAAAGGAAGCATTAAGCTTCCAAATAATTTTAAATATTATTTATATCAAAAGATATTTCTATTCTCTTATTTTTAGGTTCTAATCTAGTAATCTTAACTCCAGCAGCATTAAACATTCTCTTTGATGCTTTTACAATATCTGTATCAGAATATTTATCTGATAAATAAACTACTTCCTTAATTCCTGATTGAATTATTGCCTTTGCACATTCATTACAAGGAAATAAAGCAACATATATCTTTGAACCTACTAAGTTAGTCCCTCTACTATTTAATATTGCATTTAGTTCAGCATGAACTACATAAGGATATTTTGTTTCAAGCATATTTCCTTCTCTACTCCAAGGGAATTCATCATCTGAACATCCTCTAGGCAATCCATTATAGCCTTGACTTAATATCTTATTATCATTATCTACTATACAAGCACCAACTTGAGTGCTAGGATCCTTACTTCTCATCCCTGCTAAAATAGCAACACCCATAAAATATTCATCCCAAGAAATATAATCACTTCTTTTCACTTAAATGCCCCCTTATTGCAATTAGAATATTATAATTAAGCTAATTATTTAGTATATTATAACTTATATATTACACAATTTAAATACCTTTATATCATAGACAACATTTACCACTAAGGTTAAAATATCTATAAGTACTAAAATATTATTTTTATAAATGAAATGGCGGTAATATACTATGAATAATGAACTCATATCAAAATATAAAAATATAGACTTTATTTTTCTAGATACAATTAATTCCACTAATACCTTTTGCAAAAAAATAGGTGAAAAGGGCTTTATTAAAGATACTATTGTAATAAGTGATACACAAAGTGATGGAAAAGGAACTAAAGGTAGAACTTGGATTTCTCCTAAAGGAAAAGGACTTTGGTTTTCCATGCTATTAAAGTCTTCTATAGAATTAAAGGATATAAACTTCTTAACAATTTTAACTTCTGCAGCTTTACATAATACTTTTTTAGATTTTGGAATAAATACTGAAATTAAATGGCCCAATGATATTTATCTAAATTCAAAAAAATTATGCGGTATCCTAACAGAATCGAAAATTTCAAATAATAAAGTTGACTACATAGTTATTGGGGTAGGCATAAATGTTAATTTAGAATTAAGTGATTTTAATGATGAGTTAAAAAATAAAGCAACATCATTATTAATTTCAACCGGAAAATCTTTCCACAGGGAAGAAATTTTAAATAAATTCTTAGAAAATTTTTATGAACAATATAATGCATTAATAAATGGAAATAAAGATAAAACTCTAAAAATATATAGAAATAATTCACTAATACTTAATAGAGAAGTTAACTTAGAATACAAGAATTCTATAAGAAAAGTTATCCCAATAGATATTTTAGAAGATGGTGCTCTTTTAATTAAAAATCTAAACAACTCCAATGAGAAAATAATTTCAGGAGAAATATCGATTATATTGTAAAGAAAAAAACTTCTCAAAGCTCCAAGCTTTGAGAAGTTTTTTCTTTAGTTTCAAAGGTGTGTAAATATACTTTTGCAGTGACTTGGATCTTGCCAGGTCACAAGCAATATAATATTTTCTACTAACTTATTGAAGCTTATTGAAACTTTCTGAACCTTTGATATCTTTCTTCTAATAATATATCTTTAGGTTTATTAAGTAAAATTTTAAATTCTTTAATTAATTCATCCTTTATAGAAGTAGCAACTAAATCTAAATTTTTATGAGCTCCTCCCTTTGGTTCTTTTATTATTTTTTCAATTATTCCTCTTTCTAACAGCTCATAGGCGGTTATTCCCATAATTTCTGCAACTTCCTTTGATTTTGATGGATCCTTTAATAATATAGAAGCAAAGCCTTCAGGTGATAATATTGAATAAACTGAGTTTTCTAGCATCCAAACTCTATCACCACATGCTAATGCAATAGCTCCACCACTTCCACCTTCTCCAATTATTATAGAAATTATAGGAACCGTAATTTTAGATATTTCCATTAAATTTCTTGCAATCGCTTCTCCTTGGCCTCTTTCTTCTGCTTCTATTCCACAATAGGCTCCAGAAGTATTTATAAAGCATACAATTGGTCTATTAAATTTTTCTGCTTGCTTCATTAATCTTAATGCTTTTCTATATCCTTCTGGGTATGGAGATCCAAAGTTTCTCTCCATATTTTCCTTTAGGTCCTTCCCTTTTTGAATACCTATTATAGTTGTAGGTCTTCCATTTAAAAGACCTATTCCACCAACAATAGATTTATCATCTCTAAAAATTCTATCTCCATGTAATTCAAAAAAGTTAGTGAATATTTTACTTATATAATCTAGTGCAGTTGGTCTTTCTATCATTCTTGCAATTAACAATCTATCATAAGCCTTAATATCTTTCACCACTACACCTCCTTAATTATATGAAAATTTAGAAGAGCTGAAAGAGCCATTTTTAAATTATCTCTTTTTATAATATTATCTATAAATCCATGTTCTAATAAAAATTCTGCACTTTGAAAATCTTCTGGCAATTTTTCTTTTATAGTTCCCTCAATTACTCTTCTGCCTGCAAAGCCAATTAAAGCCTTTGGCTCTGCTAATATTATATCTCCAAGCATTGCAAAACTTGCTGTTACTCCTCCTGTTGTTGGATCTGTTAATACAGTTATATAAAGTAATCCTGCATCACTATGTCTTGATAATGCGCTACTAATTTTAGCCATTTGCATAAGGGATAATATTCCCTCCTGCATCCTTGCTCCACCTGAAGCAGTAAATACAATTATAGGTAGCCTTCTTTTTGTAGCTTCTTCTACTGCAATAGTAATTTTTTCTCCTACTACCGTTCCCATGCTTCCCATTAAAAAATTTGAATCCATAACAGCAATAATTGCTTTATTTCCACCTATTTCACACAGGCCAGTTACTACTGCCTCATTAGTACCACTTTTATCTTCATTTATCTTTAATTTCTCTTCATAGTTTGGAAAATCCATTGGATTATTTGACTTCATATATTTATTGAATTCCCTAAAGGTTCCTTTATCACAAATTTGATTAATTCTTTCATAACTACCAAGCCTAAAATGATAATTACAATTAGTACAAACATTATAATTTTCCTCTAAGGATTTTTTGTATAAAATCTTACCACAATTGCTGCATTTTATCCAAGTTCCATCTGGAACTACTGGTATATCCTTTTCTTCTAAATTAGTTATGTTTATAACTCCATATTGTCTTTTTTTAAAAATCCCCATACTTTTTCACCAACTATAAATTGTATTCTTTGCTTATGAAACTAGTATCGTAGTCTCCTAAGCGAAACTTTTTATTATTCAAAATATCTATCTGAAATTCAATATTATTGTCAATTCCTTCAATTACAAACTCCTCTAATGCTCTTAACATCTTATTAATAGCCTCTTCTCTATTATTCCCATAAGCTATTAATTTTGCTATCATAGAATCATAAGTTGGTGGAATAGTATACCCTGTAAAAACTGCAGTATCTACTCTTATTCCATTACCACCAGGCAAATTTAAAAATTCTATCTTTCCTGGAGAAGGGATAAATCCCTTACTAGGATTTTCGGCATTTATTCTACATTCAATAGCATGCCCTTTAATTTTAATATCATCTTGAGAAAATCTTAAGCTTTCTCCATTAGCTATATTTATTTGTTCTTTTACTATATCTATAGATGTAACCATCTCAGTTATGGGATGTTCTACTTGTATTCTAGTGTTCATCTCCATAAAATAAAAATCTCCATGCTTATCTACTAAAAATTCTATAGTACCAGCATTTACATAATTAACTGCTTTTGCAGCATTAATAGCTGCCTTACCCATCTCTGCTCTAAGACTTTCACTTAATATTGTTGATGGAGCTTCTTCTAATACTTTTTGATTTCTTCTTTGAACAGTGCAGTCTCTTTCTCCTAAATGAACTATATTTCCATGTTCATCTCCTAAAATTTGAAATTCAATATGTCTAGGATTCTCTATAAATTTTTCAATATAAATGGTATCATCTCCAAAATTTACTTTAGCTTCAGTTTTAGCAGTAAAATAAGCATTTTCTATATCACCTTTTGTATAAACTATTCTTATACCTTTACCACCGCCACCTAAAGCTGCCTTTATCATTACTGGATATCCTATTTTATCAGCTTCTATATATGCATCCTCCAAACTTTCTATTATTCCATTACTTCCTGGAATTATTGGAACATCTGCATTTTTCATAATTTCTCTTGCCCTAGACTTATCTCCCATTATTCCAATAGTCTTACTAGTAGGTCCAATAAATTTTATATTGCATTCTTCACATATTGCTGCAAATTCAGAGTTTTCAGATAGAAATCCAAAACCTGGATGTATTGCATTGCATTTAGTAATTACTGCTGCACTTATAATATTACTTTCATTTAAATATGAGTCCTTAGATTTAGGTTTTCCAACACAGATAGCTTCATCTGCTAACTGAGTATGCATAGCATCCTTATCAGCTTCTGAGTAAATGGCTACTGTTTTTATTCCAAGCTCTTTGCAAGCCCTTATTACTCTTACTGCTATTTCTCCTCTATTAGCTATTAATACCTTTCTAATCATTAAAACACCTCTTTATTAACCAACCATAAAGGTTAGCTCTGCCTCACATACCTTTTTACCATCCACATAGGCAATTCCTTTTCCAATTCCTGCTATACCCCTAATTTTAGTTAGTTCAACTTCTAATTTTAAAGTATCACCTGGAACTACCTTTTTTCTAAATTTAGCATTATTTATTCCACCAAAATAAGCTATCTTACCTTTAAATTCTTCTCTTTTAAGTAATGCTACTGCTCCAGTTTGAGCCAAGGCTTCTATAATTAAAACACCTGGCATTACTGGCTCTGTTGGAAAATGTCCTTGGAAAAAATATTCATTCATAGTAACATTTTTTATAGCAACTATTTTATTATTTTCTAATTCTTCTACTTTATCTATTAATAAAAAGGGATATCTATGGGGTATTATTTCCATTATTTCTTTTATATCCAAAGCCTTCACCTACTTTATTTTAAATAATTCCATTCCATATTCTACTATGTCTTCATCACTTCTTAATACTTCAACTATTTCGCCATCAAATTCAGAAGTTATTTCATTCATTATCTTCATGGCTTCTACTATACAAAGAACATCCCCTTTTTTAATATAATCACCTTTTTTAACATAAGCCTTTCCTCCTGGAGTTCCTGAGGAGTAGTAAGTTCCAACTAATGGTGATTTAACTATATTATAAGAAGTTTCATTTGAATTAATATTATTATCGTCCTTATTTACTTCTTCAATATTATTAACTATTCTTCTGTTTAATTTAGATGAACTAACTTTAGCTTCTGATTCACTTACTAAATTATTATCTTCTATATTACTTTTTAAACTTTCTTCATTCTTACTTAACTTTAATTTAAAATCCTGATCTTCTAATTCAAAGACCCTAAGAGAAGAGCAATCTATTGATTTTATTAAATCTTTAATTTGTTCATAAGTTAACATCTTATTTTCCTCTCCACTTTTTTAATATTATTGTTCCATTATGTCCACCAAAGCCTAGTGAATTTGACATAGCATATTCTATTTCTTCATTCTTCCCATTATTAACAACTAAATTCAAATCACATTCTTCATCTGGATTTAGATAATTTATATTTGCTGGTATAAATCCTTCTTCTAATGCCTTGATTGAAATTATAGCTTCAACTGCACCTGCTGCTCCAAGTAAATGCCCTGTCATAGATTTAGTAGAACTTACATATACATTTTTTGCTGCTTCAGAAAAAGCATTTTTTATTGCTAAAGTTTCCACCTTATCATTTAATTCTGTAGAAGTTCCATGAGCATTTATATATCCAATTTTATCTGGAGATATGTTAGCATCTATTAATGAATCTCTCATAGCTCTATAACCTCCATCTCCATCTGATCTAGGTGATGTAATG
>Ga0129315_1000834_pt1 | contig 17498 bp, 22 predicted proteins | sample Cm827metagenome_FD_94432 | JGI IMG/M metagenome (GOLD analysis project Ga0129315, IMG submission 94432) | Eastern black-and-white colobus group fecal microbial communities from Wisconsin, USA - Cm827 metagenome | ecosystem: Host-associated > Mammals > Digestive system > Large intestine > Fecal...
TATAATCATAAATCCTATGAGGCGTATGAGACATTTGGTTTCATACGTCTTTTCTTTTTTACTTTTTTGAGTTGACTACCGGTCAACAGAAGTTGACCGTTTGACGAACGATTTATTCCGTGGTGTTCCGTAGAATGACATATGTAAGCAAGAGGTGACGCAAGCCGACAAGCCTAACCTCCAAGAAATGTTATGGAGGTGCGAACATGTGCATTACAGAAGAAAAACTGGTGGAAGCCTACGGTAATTCAAATCCGCATGAACGCTTCCTACTGATCTACAAGAACTACAGCGTATTTCCTCAGTTGGTAGACTGTTACGAAACAGGGTTGTTTAATCGGATCCTTTTTGAAGTGGAATACAACAGACGGAAGAAGAATGACGATGATCTGGGCGTTAGGGTTCAGACAAGCCATCTCAACGATCCTACAGCTGCAAAAGCCATTGAGCATATCATGATTCGGGATGCCATTGAGGAATGCAATTTCTCCGGTAACATCCTGAAGGAGACGGATACTCCGGAAAAGCACAAACATGATATTCTCACGATCCATATGATGAGACGGGAATTTGAAGTCTTTGACTCGGCTCTCAAGGCCCTTCCGACGAAGGAGCATGACATTGTATTTACCTTTATCAATAAGGAACGCAAGATGCTGGAGATTGCGGAGGACAGAGACTTGGCTTATCAGACAGTGAAGAATCTGATCGGTGATATCAAGAAGTTACTGGAAAGCAGAACAGTCCCTTATTTCAGGGAAACATTATAAGGAGTGAATACTTTCTGTACCAGGCTTTGCGAGAACGAAACGAATCTCAAGGTCATTCAGACGGTGATGGGACACAAGGACATCCCAGTACCACACGCTAAGACATTAGCACGGAACAGGACGGCAATCCTCAAAGACCCTGAAATGCCTTTGGACGGAGCTAAGGGGACAAAGACGGAATAGGACGTAAGAACTGACCAATCCCATCCCGACAATGAAGAGCTTAGACAGTAGCGCTTCCAAGAAAGCTGACGGCAAGGCAGAAGGTGCTCAGACCGCCGGTGATAACAACGGATTCTTCACTCCGAACAGCAAGATCGATTTCTCCAACGTGAAGATTGAGCCCCTGTTCGAGGAAGCCGTAGACTTCGAGACTTTCAGCAAGTCCGATTTCAGAGCTGTTAAGGTAAAAGAGTGCGTGGCAGTACCTAAGTCCAAGAAGCTGTTACAGTTCACTCTGGATGACGGCACCGGCACCGACCGCACCATCCTCTCCGGTATCCACGCTTACTATGAGCCGGGAGAACGGGTTGTAAAGACACTGATCGCCATCACCAATCTGCCCCCCAGAGCCATGATGGGCATTGAGTCCTGTGGTATGCTGCTGTCCGCAGTATGCGAGGAGAACGGCGAAGAGAAACTGAACCTGCTCATGGTGGACAACCATATTCCGGCAGGCGCGAAGTTGTACTAAGAGAAAAATAAGATAGAACGCCCCCCATCGGACTGTTTCCTCGGTCTGATGGGGGTTTTGAATAAAAGGGATAATATCAGAAGCATAAGGTATTATTTTGAGAAGTAAAGATATCTACAGCGGAAGACAATAAGGACAAGCTATGATTTAGTCTGTTCTTGTATAGAAGAAAGAAAAGGTCTTATAAGCTCCTTTATTTCCTTGATTGTTTTTATTCTTCTGTGAGAATCTGACACTGATTTGGCCGTAAAGCCATATAATAAATCAATCAATGCTTTAAGCATCTCCTCATCAGAAATTTCATTTAAATTTGAAGGCGAATCTATTTGTGTATTAATAAGATTCATTTTAAAGAGTGTTTGATTTTGTACGTACATACTAAAAAGATCGGAGTAGTTTGAAGTAAGATACCTGGTCAAAGCGCTTAAAGACTTTGTAGGAGTTTTAAGGGAAGCTGCTGACTTCAGGTTGATGATTACTTTTTTAGGTAATATTTCCTCGAAATCGATCCTTTTTCCATCCCTTAAAAAGGTCAATCCACTGTTAATATTATCTCTTGCCTCCTCTAAAATCGTTAAATAGTCCTTATAATTTATAGAAACATTTTTTTTGGATGGTGTTAATTCGATGGTGTAAACGTACATTTTGTTTCTCCCTATGGTTATATATGATGTTTATGGAATAGGCTTGAGCAACCCATATATACATTATAAATTAGAAACAATAAAAGTTCAAGGATAAGTTTAAACAAGTTTAAAAAAGTTATGGTTGCAAAAGTATCTATGATGTGGTATTATGTTTTTGAGCGAAAGCATAAGTTCAAAATAGAACAAAACGAGGAGACGAACGAATGGAATTTAACAATGTTTTTAGCAACGTAGGAAAGACAATGGTTAATAGCGAGGCCTATGAATTGCTTAAAAAGCAATACAAGGCTAAAGGGTATAACGACCGCAAAGCACGATTTGCTGCAATGGGGTGCATGAGTGGCCGCAGCCAAGGGTCTACATGCAAGTGGTACCGCACCAAAGGTGTTGTATATTTTGAAAGGACATTATAGGGGTGGCGCTTACAAGAGGGCGGATGACAAGGAAGGACAAAGTTAAAAATCAACCACCGGTAGAATGACATTATTCTCCGAATCTGGTATACTTTCAGTAAAAACAGGAGGTATCCGGGATGGAAAAGGCAAAAGTAACAATGAGAAACTGGGAGCCCTATGTATATGACGGAGAGTACAATCTGTCGGGGACTGCGGATGTACATCCACGGCTGGGAAGAAATGTCTATGTAGCCACGACATCCACGTTGGTCAAGGCTTCTCTGGAAGAGGATGTTCTGATCTATGAGACCAGAAATACGGTCTATCACTGCCCGCTGAAATATATGATGGTATCACCGTATGGGAATGTAGTACAGGAATACCGGGAGGAACTGGCCCGTCTTGATACTTCGGAAAATGCACTGGACCGGATCATTGCCGCAGCGGCAAAAATGTCACTTGGAGAGCCGGAGGATACGGCGGATGAAATGGTGAGAAAGATCCGTGCTCTGCAGGAGACAGGACAGCAGGAGATTGCGCAGATGGAAGAACAGGAGAAGCAGCGCCTGATCGAAATTGCCGGGAAATATGAGGACTGTGTCTACATTGAAGTGTCCAGCGTTCACAGCGGAAGCAAATTGGTATATCATCTCGGGGATGCTGTGGGAATTGTGAATCCGGGAGTTCACATTGGAATGTTTCAGGACAGTGTACTATACATGAAATATGCCACCGAAGAAGATCCCTGCGCATTGGATTTCCGGTATTTTCCGAAGGGATTCGGCGATGTCATGGAGACCTACAGCTGGTCCGATAATATTAAGCAGGCGGTGATCAAAAATCAAAAGGGACACAGCCTGATCTTCAATCATGAGGAAATCGCTCCCGGAGAGACCAAGGTATTTACCCCGGATACCCATAAGCAGGGACTGTTCAGCCCGGACTGCTATAACGGGAAATCTTTGTTTACAATGGGGGAGGAAGATGCGGAGAAGGAAGACTGAGAACGCAGAGTATGGTAAAAAATTCCAAAGAAAAGGAAAATGCAAACAATTTTCAAGAAATACAGGCATGCTGCCCGGCCTGCAATGCATTTGCGGATAAAATAGAATATCAGAAATCAGACGCAGGTAATCGGATCTAACAGTAATGAACAGGTTGATCTTGAATTTTTGGGAGATCCAAAGGCAACCAGGGAAGATTTTGATGACGCCGTAACGTGTTTTGAAACGTTTGCTCAAGAAATCGAAAGAATAAGAGAAAACAATAGCGATTATTTCGAAACTAAAGCAGAGGATAACGAACTGTACAGATTTTTAATTCCTGTAATAGAGTCTATAGCTGTGGGAGTTTCAACGTTTTCTTCTGCTGCGAAAACAGAGCTTGATCCATGATAGTTTACCTCCTCTAAAAAACTAATAGTTTTTTCGTGTTTTCCAGAGTATCTCACAAAGAGCCTAACTACCCAAGGCGCGTGGTTTGACGTTTACGAAGTTTGTATAGGTGAAGGGAATATAAATTATTTCAGAAATAAAGATACTGATTGAACCAAAAAAGTCTAGCACATTGTGCTAGACTTTTTATCGAAAGCAATGCCGCCATTGCTTAGCGCTCTTAAGAGCAATTCATCTATTAATTAGAATCATACTAGCGGTTGGGATAAATGTCAAGAGATTTATAATGAATATTTGATATTAGACAAGATTTTTTTCCATTCATTATAATTGTCACATCCCATCCGCGCTAGTACTTTATTATATGTATATTTACCTCTTTTAATTCCTAAACTTAGATACATTTTTATTTTAAGCGTTCTAAGAGGCTTTTTTATTGCAGAAACATCAGTAAAATAGCTTAATATTTTTATTACATCAAAAAGTTTTAATACAGAATCAGAATTTTTAGGACATAAAGAAAATGATGAAATCAATAATGCATTTACGTGATATATTTCCTTTGTTCTGAAACGGTTTATTAATGTTGTATGTGCACAATTATTTCTAAGACATAATAAAAAATCAATCATATTGAGAAAAGCATTTCTTTTTGAAAGTGGAAGATTGAAATCTTTTAATACATCTTCCATTACATCATCTTGTAAATAGTGTAAAAGTCTCAAAATTTCACCAAAGGTGAGTGTTTCTATTGCTACCCAAAAAGGAACTGCTATATTCGTATGATTTACACCGGAATCGTCTCTGTAAATAGCAACATTTGGCGGAGCAGTGTAGGAACTGTCTCGATAGAAAGAAATATTTATGTGGTCATTGTTAGTAATTAAGTTTGTTAAAAAATATGGTTTGAACAAAATAAAACGAGAAAATTCATTATATATCTTTTTGTTTTGGTAGTTTTTAAATGGATATATATTTGAATATCGACAATAAGTAGGTGATCCAAGGGTATTATTTGCTGGATCCATGTAGTGTTCACTATTAGTATATTGCATTGTGTCAGCTAATTTAGAACAATGTAGTTTGCAAAAGTGATATGAAATGGAGGATTTTAGTTCCTCTTCAACGGTGTCTAAGCATGTTGACAAAATAGAACGAATTTCTTTGTCGAATAGATACAAATTAGTGAAATCTTGTAATTTTATTTTATTATATGCTTTGGGTGAAGAAGATTCCAAGAAAATAGTTTCTAGCCCATTAAAAAAATTGAAATAGTTATGTGTAATTAAAACTTTTTCAAGTTCTTTATCTTCAAATAATAAATTCCTGATTTTCAATTTCTCTTTGAGAGATTCGCGTGTTTCGAAGGATTTTATGCTCATATGTAAAGGTGTCCTCACCAGTAAAATATAGTATTAGTGATGCTTTTAATATACACTATTTCTAATAATAGAAGATAATAGTAATTTTTACAAGCATTTAAACTTTAAAAATATTACAAAAAACAGTTGACAAGTAAGCCAATATATATTGCACAAGCCTTGATTATAAACATATAGATGTGCAATAGTTTATTTCTATCCGGTCAGTGAAATGTTTGTTCACGATAACCCAAAGGAGTAATATTAAAATGCTTCTTAAATGTATTTTGAAAATGGGATTGACTTGAGAAACATAAATAACTGCTGATTTCAGAGAGGGGTTTATCAGTATATTTTAGTAGAGATTTTGCTTCTTTTAGCCGACAACTCATTATATATTCACTGATACCTGTGCCTAGTTCACCCCTAAATTTTTTAAAAAGGTATGCCCTGCTTTTTTTAGAATAGCTTACAACGTCAGGAATACCAATAGTATAGAGTATAAAGGTCCTAAAATATTGTTTGTAGAATCGCTTCGCATTTGCAGGAACAGTAAAATGTAGTTCTTTTATTCCTTGGTAGTCGGCATGACTGCCACAGTTAACAGGTAACAAAAAAACGCCTCCAATCGAAAAATATGTCTTATAAATAAGGGCGCGAAGCGCCGCATTTTTCGATGGATTTGTCAAGTGCTTTTGATAAAAAAGTGGGGGATTTTAATCAAAAAGGAATCTGAAAGCTTTATAGGCTGATTGCACTATGATGCGTCGAAGTTATACCACAAGTATAATGACAAACTAATGTTGCTGTGGTATTCTGTTGATAACAAAGAAAGAAAAGCGGATCCGAAGCGATGGGTCTGGGAAAGGAAAAAAGAATGTTCACAGCTATTCGATCAAGTTATTTATATCTGGAAAGTTTGAAAAAATGCAGCACTCGATATGAAAAAGAGTGGGGCTTTAGCTTTGTGTATTCAGATAAGAATAAGCTTGAAGGGAATACTGTGGTGATGGATGTAGACCTGTCGTAGGGACAGGAGAGGACAACCGGATACATAGATTTTGAACCGCTTATCTTGTGTGGATGCACATGGTAGGCGGTATTTTTTTGCAGATATAAGCCTGATTGGTAAGGCAGTTCTGCGTTACGCTCCGTTAGCTCAATGGTAGAGCACCTGATAAATATCACAGAAATGAGGTAAGAGAAGCATGGATTTAATTGAAATCAAAGGAAAAATAAATACAGCCATCTGCTATGCAAGAGTAGTAGAGGATGAAGCAATAGAACAAATCAGACGTATGTGTGATTATCCGATGACGGAAGGATCAAGAATAAGAATCATGCCTGATGTTCATTCCGGTAAAGGCTGCACTATTGGAACCACAATGACAATTACTGATAAGGCTGTTCCAAATGTAGTGGGTGTTGATATCGGATGCGGTATGTATACCGTGAACTTAGGCAAGGTTGATATTGATTTTGTAAAGGTTGATGAGGCTGCACATTTTATTCCATCGGGAATGAACGTGTGGGAAGGTCGCCAGGAGAGATTTGATTTGACAGAACTTGCTTGCTACAGAGAACTGAAGGACACAAAGAGATTAGAGCGTTCACTTGGAACCCTTGGTGGTGGTAACCACTTTATAGAGATAGATGAAGCGGGTGATGGAACCAAATATCTTGTGATTCATTCAGGCTCACGTAATCTTGGTAAGCAGGTTGCAGAGCTTTATCAGAAGCTGGCGATTAACCTAGACAGAGGCTATGGGGACTATCTTGCGAAGCGTGATGAGATTATCAGAACCTATAAGGAGCAGGGACGTAGAAGTGAGATTCAGGATGCGTTAAAACAGCTTCACTGGCAGGTATATGAGTCTGAGACAAGTATGCCTGAAGATCTGTGCTACTTATCAGGAAAATATCTTGAGGACTACCTTCACGATGTTGAAATCTGCCAGGCTTTTGCAAGACGAAGCAGAGAGAAAATGGCTGAGATTATTCTGGAGAGAACCGGGATGGCTGGCAGAGAAGCCTTCCATACAATTCATAATTATATTGATACAGATGAAATGATTTTGAGAAAGGGCGCAATAGCAGCCCATAGTGGAGAGAAAGTGCTGATTCCAATAAATATGAGAGATGGAAGTGTGCTTGCTGTTGGAAAAGGAAATCCGGAGTGGAATTATTCTGCACCTCACGGAGCAGGACGACTTATGTCCAGAACAAAGGCGAAAGCAAATCTTAGCATGGATGAATACAGAGAGACAATGAAGGGTATTTATACCACTTCGATTAATGAAAATACATTGGACGAGGCACCGATGGCATACAAGAGTCTGGAGGACATCATTGATGTGATCCGAGAGTCTGTAGATGTAATCGATGTGATGAAACCTATATACAATTTTAAGGCTTCTGATTAAGGTGGAGGGCATTTTTCCTTCACCTGCAAAAGCAGAAACGGAGGAAGAAATGTTTACTATGCCTACCATTGATATGGTAGCTACCGGAAGGAATATCATGAGACTGAGAGAGGTAGCAGGTCTGACTGTAAGAGACCTGCAGGATATCTTTGGATTTGCGACTCCTCAGGCCATCTACAAGTGGCAGCACGGGGATTGAGATATAATAGTGACAAGCTTAAGAAAGCCTTATAAACAGGGCATTTCAGAGGTTAGTCCAACTATATCTTTTTAATCAGTTACGGTAAAATCGGTGGAGAAAGGCACCAACAAAACTGAATATGAAACCAAGAGTGGGTATGGACTACACCATCTTAAGCTTAGACTTCGGTAAGAAGTAAAGTTTGGGATGGTGTATTTTTTTACCCTTTCGATGTGTGGCTACATCGGAGCAAGTAGTGATGGCATTTCCTTGAGTTTGGTCACTTGTAGGGGAAATGCCCGGAAAGGAGGAGGTCCTGTATGGGATTAGGAAACATTTTGATTGCAGTAGTGAAGTTTCTTTTGAAGAGTGTGCTTTTTGTATTAAAGGCAGTTCTTTACGGAGCAAAATTGTTTTTGTTGTTATTTGTACTGGTGGCAAGGGTCTTTCTGATTTTTGCAAAAGCAGCAGTACCACAGTAGAAGGGAGAGATTTCTATGTTAAAGAAAGTATGGTTTATATTTGTGTTGTGGAGTGTATTGATGGTTTCGGGATGTTCCGATGGTATGCCAAAGGATAATACAGACAGCGTGGCTGTTTCAGATGATGTAGTTTCGGATTTGATGATGGTAGAGTCAGAATCGGATGCGGGCTTGGAAACTGTTAATGATGCAGTAGAAACGTCTGATACATCCGTGGGGACTGAGCAGACGGAAACATCTGAGACAGAGGAGCAGAGTGGAGATAGTTCTAATGTGGAAGTTTCAATTACTGAGGAGCTGACAGCAAATGATACTTCGAGAGAAGCAGAATCAGAGCTATCAGCAACAGAAGCACCAAGTGAGCCGGAAATAGTTGCCACACAACCTACCACAGATGACAGAGGTAATCCTGCTGATGGAAGTCCGGTGTTTGAGATTACCTTCAACATACCGCAGGCAGAGTATGTGGGATATGATGCAGACCGTGTGGCAAGGCTTGCGGTGGAGAAGTGTAAAGCGGCAGGAATGATAACGCTTCCCGAAAATCTGGACAGGCTGCTTGCAGAGGGGAAGATTACGCAGGAAGAATACAATGAGTATTATCCCTATGACGGTTGCGGTTACTATTCCGTATTTGTGGAAACGAATTTAAACCTTGCTTCCACCATTAGTGGGGAGAGGCTTTGCAGTGAGGAAGAGATTGCAGATTACATAGCCGGAATGATGGTACTGGAAGTGGAACCTTACTTTTATATTGAGTGTGCCGGAGTGTATCAGGGCAACAGCGTAGAGTTCTATGAGTTCCGCTGCTATCGTTAAGGCAGAAATTCTCAGAGAGGAGGCGGTGTAATTTGGGAAAGATGGAGATTCCTTATGTGGAAAAGGACGGTGTTTTGTATCCGTTACTGACTGTTCCTGCTGATATAGAATTATCGGCAGTGGGAAAGTACGGACTACTGTGGTTATCCTATATGAAGGAAAATCACAAGGGAAGATTTCGTACACTTACAAGACTTGGCTGTGTCAACCAGACGGCACATAAGGTCAATGAGGAAGCTTATGAAATGTTGGATGTAATAATCAGTCAGCATATGGGAAAGCATCCGCCTGTGAATCCCGGTTCCACCATGGAGATGTGGAAATTGCGTGAGCAGGCAAAGACGGTGGCGGAAGAAACCGTGCTTACGGATATTGTGTATCAGTATCATTAGAGAATTGTTTTTATGGAAGGTGGTGGCTTTGCTGCCACCTTTTATTGCTTACTAGGAAATTTCGTTGAAATTGTCCTAGTAAGCAAAAACGCTCCGCGAGGATCGCACTGCGGCGGAGCAGAAAATGTTGCTGACGCAACACGCCGCAGGCGGAGAATGTCGCAAGCGACATTCTTTATTCAAAAAAAGATTATGCAAGGGACCGGCACCCGGATTGCCGGAGAAAGAGGTAATTATGACAGAGATTATGAGAAAAGAAAGTAACTTGAACACCATGGAAGGTAGAAGTTTTACGGAATTAATTCCTGAATTTCTGATTGCCATTGACCACGGCTGGAGTTCCATTAAGACTCCGAGTATCATTTTTGAAAATGGTATTACGGAATTGCAGACTATGCCTGCCACAAAGGATAACCTGCTTGAATTTCGAGGGAGGAAATATGTGATCGGTCAGGGAAGAATGGGTAAGCAGGAAACCAAGACAGAGAATGAAAACTACTATCTTCTGACACTGGCTGCCATTGCAAAGGAATTAAGGAAGCGTACGGGAGCAAAGGTTGTAAAGGTAAATCTTGCGGTGGGAGTTCCCCTTACCCTTTATGGCAAAGAAAAGAAGGAATTTAAGAATTATCTTCGTGCCAATGATAAGGTATCCTTTTACTATGAAGGGGACAGATATGTGGTGCATTTTGGCAAGGTAAGGGTATTTGCACAGTGCCATGCTGCCATTGCCAACCGAATGGAAGGGATGGATAGATTGACAGCGGTGGACTGCGGCTCTTGGACGCTTGATATTATGTCGGTGGTGAATAAGGTTCCTGTTCTTGACGAGTGCCACACTTACCAGCAGGGACTGATTACAGCCATTGACCGTATTCAGAAGGAGTGCATTGCAAAGTATGGTAAGGAAGTGCCGGAGTATATCATCAATGAGGTAATTGAAACGGGAGATACCAATGCCACTGCAAAAAATAAGGAATCCATTATGGATACCATCAATGCAGGGCTGAAAAGATATGCCCTTGAGGTGGAAGCAAAGCTTCGTGAACTGAAAATAGACTTTGATTTTACCAATGTGGTGTATGTTGGTGGCGGAGCCGGAGTTATGAGACGTTTTGGAAGCTGTACCGGGGAAAACGTGCGATATGTAACCGATGTCCGTGCCAATGCTCTCGGTTATCAGTACTTAGCACAGAATCTGGAGGTGTAGCTTATGGCAACAAGGTCGATTGCATTTCGGTTGAATGATAAGAACCGGGAGGATAAGGAAATCATGGACTGGCTGGATAAAGCGGTCTATGAGGGAGAGTATTATGATTCACTGACGGAGGCTGTGAAGTGGGCGATTCTTTGTTTTGTCCGTGGAGAAATTCGATTTCGGGAAGATATGAGCACTGTGGAGCTTATGCAGGAGTTTGTCAGGGATTTCGCCAAACAGAGTAAGGCAGAAAATGAGCGTCTTATGCAGGATGCAGTTACGAGGATTCTTGCTACAATTATCAGTGCAATGGGACAGCCGGCAGGCGGTTATGCGGCTGTCCCTGCCATGATGCAGATGCAGGGGATGAAGGTAGCATCAATTCAGCCTGATACACAACCAGAGTTAACAGAACCGATGAAGGAAACGGTGGAAGAATTATCGGAGAATAATCTGGAGATTTCCGATAAGCCGCTGGATGATGGGGCAGTGGCTTCGCTGTCTGCTATGTTTGGAGATGATGAGGAAGATTAGGTAGTGACAGATGGAAAGTTTTGTCAAACAAATCGTAAAACAGAATAGGGAAATAGCGTAAAACTGTGAAACAAAATGGTTCAAATGAGCCAGATATGTTTGACAGTTTTTTTATTGCCCTTTTATCAGTATAACGGTTTGTAAAACAAAAGGCAGGATATTGGCAGAAAGTGTATTACATTTTCGCCGGTAGTCCTGCCTCTTGTTTACAGAAATTCATCTGCAATGGTGGATTTCTGCGAAATATCGGTATAAATATCGGGGTTTTAGGGGCTTTTGTCCCTAACAAGATTGGAAACGCATTGCGATTTCCGTATCTTGCAGTTTTTATCTGAAAGAAATTCTGTTCACAGCGGTGTAAGAGATTTTCGTGAGCAGAAGGAGTGTAGCAACTATTTGAATGATTGGAGGATTTTTAGATGGAGAAACAGATAACAAAAAAGAGTACGGCAAGGCAGAACCGGACATTCCGGCTTTCAGAGTATGAGCTTCGTAAGTTGTCGGAGGATGCCAAAGCTGCCGGAATGAATGAGAGTAAGTATCTGCGCGAGCTGATTGTTCACGGCGGAGTGGATGCAACCCATGCAGAGGACAGAAGGAATCTTATTCGTCAGATTAGCGGTATTGCCACAAACATCAACCAGATGGCGAAGCATTGTAACGAGTCCAAGTGGTTTGGCAATGCGGATGTGCTTAAGATGACACGGGCACTGGATGAGGTAATACAGCTGATGAAGCAGTTAGTAGAAAGGTGGAGATGATTATGGCGATAACAAAGATTATGTGCATGAAATCAGCGGAGAATGGGAATGTGGCGGCGCATCTGAAACATTCCATAGCTTATATCTGTAATGAAGCAAAGACCGAAAATGGAAGTCTGGTGGGCGGTATTAACTGTCTGCCGGATTTTGCTTATGAGCAGATGATAGGAACGAAGGAAATGTTCGGGCAGACCGGAGGAAGGCAGGGGTATCATTTTATCATATCCCTGAAGCCGGGAGAGGGAACCAAGGAACAGATGTATGAGATTACCAGACGGTTTGCAGAGGAGTTTCTGGGAGGTGAATATGAGGGTGTATTCAGTGTTCATACGGATAAGGATCACCTGCATGGGCATCTTGTATTTAACAGTGTAAATATGGTTACCGGTAAGAAATACAGCTATAAAAAGGGTGACTGGAAGAATGTGATACAGCCCATAACCAACAGACTGTGCGAAGAGTATGGCTTATCTATTGTAGCGGCAGAATACAGTAAAGACCCTGTAAACATGAATCGTAAGCAGTGGGAAAAGGAGCAGAGCTGGGGCGATTTCATAAAAGGGGATATGCAGTATTGCAGGAATAAGGCAGAAATCTTTGAGGAATTTGTTTTCCTTATGGAAAAGCTTGGGTATGAGGTTAATGTGGGTGTTCATATTTCTGTAAAGGCAGAAGGGATGAGGCGTAGCAGGAGACTGGATACGCTGGATGAGGAATTTACTGTACAGAATTTACAGACCTTTTATGAGCAGGAGCGGACTTTTAAATATGTGGAGCCGCCGGTATATCATCCGGGCTATGCTTTGCATAAGAAACCGGCAAATGCGTTTCAACAACGGTATTATGGGAAGCTGTATCGAATGTGTGTGGTGCAGAAATGCAGATTTCAGTACAAGTACACAAGGTATCAGCAGGACCTTATCCGTATGAAGGAGTTGCAGGAGGAGTATCTTTTCTTAAAACGTGAGGGTATAAACGGCTGGGAGGATGTATTCCGGGTAAAGCAGTCAGCGGAAAAGAAGATTGAGGATATAGATGCGAAAAAGAAGGAGCTATACAATGAACATGCCCGTTATAAGTACCGGTATGAAAAGGATGGGGATGTGACGGTTTATCTGTATCACGAAGCACATTACCGGGAGCAGCTTGCAGAACTTAAGGAGAGGCGAAAGGAAGCAAAACGGGAGTGTGCAACCATTAACCGCTGTATCAGTGAGAGTACCTTTGCACATATGGAGATACCCCTTGATGTGGATGTGGAAAATCTTTATATAGTGGATGTGCCGGAACTTGAGAGAAGTGAGATTTCGTATGAAGAAAGTGAGGTTTATGACGAGGTTGCAGAGTATAGAACAGCAGAGACCGATGATTATACAGAGCTATATGACGAAGCGGAAATTTCTGAGGTGGCTGAACCGTCTTGTGAGCCAATAAACGAATTCTACGAAACTGAGGATGGAGCATATAAAGATTTACAGAATGTTTCTATACAGGATATGACAAAGGAGTGCTACGAAGCACTTACGGATAAAGAGAAGGTGGAATGGCTCGGTATAGCAGAATGCAGTGTGCAGGATGCTATTCAGAAATTTATAAGTAAGCTTGATTCCATCGGTGTTGTTTATCGGTATAGTGCTGATATGTTGGATGAATTTATGAGACTGGAGTCTGTGATGGAACAGATGAAGAGGGGAGAGAGAGAAGCAGACAAGGATAGGGAGATAGAATCGAAATCAAGAAGTTTATAATTAGCAAAATTATATATGATGGCACATGCTGTTTGTATGAGAAAGTCATAATTTTGGCGTGTGTGCTATCATATAAATTGCAAAGAGCAGTTTTAATACAAATTTCACAAAATACCGGTTGCAAAACCTGATATTTGATAATAAAATAATGTTAGGAAAGTATGAATAAATCAAAATGAGCCATACTAAAAGAGGAGGTGTTTATATGGCAACTTCAAGTATCACTAAGAATTTTATCATATCCGGTCAGAAACAGGTGGAGATGTTTGCCGATGCGATTGAAGCATCTGCCAACGACAGAACACCTCGTGTGCCGATTAATGTAACCTACTTGCAGGGTACAGATAATATTTTAAAATTCATGGAGAGAAGGAAGAAAGCGGATGCAACCGGCAAATAATTTTATTGTGCTGAACATCCGTGAGTATTTAGAAAATGAGGATAAAAGGCTCGGAGAGGAAACTTTAGTACAACTCCTTTCCGAGTTTTCTTGTCCTTTAAATCCGGATGTTGAGCGATTTTTAAAAGAACAGGCAATCGACTTTGCCAAAAAACATCAGGCAGTTACATATTTGGTATTATCATTGGAGGACGCAGAGTTGTTGGGGTATTTTTCTATTACCATCAAACCTCTTGTGGTAAAGTCCGAACCATTTAGCAATACTGTTAAGAGAAAGCTTGCAAGGTTTAGTGAAATTGATAAGAATGAGCAAACCTATAATCTGGCAGCGTATCTGATAGCTCAGCTTGGAAAGAATTTCAATGACAGAGTAAAGGGACGCATAACAGGTCAGGAACTTTTGGAAGCGGCTATCAGACAAACACAGCTTTTGCAATATCAGGCTGGGGGTATGGTGGCATTTGTGGAAGCAGATAGTAAAGAGAAACTGCTTTCCTTTTATGAAAATTATGGTTTTAAGCGTTTTGATACCAGACAAACTGTATCGGGCGAAGCAGAACTGCATGAGCTTGTGCAGCTTTTGAGATTGCTATAATATTACCAATGTTTTGGCATTGGAGAAGTAGTGAAATTTTGAATATATATTAGAATGACCGTAGGAAGGCATGGGTAATGCCAGAATCCAAATATTATTGGCGGGTAGGCAGCTATGTAAAATGTCTGCCTATATTTATGCTGTTGAAGAAGATTAAAGAAACTCTCAACAATGATGAGAGATGAGAAATTACTTCAAAAACCAGTTGAATAAAAAGCTGAAACATGATAAAATTTTCGTGATATTATGGACAAGGAGTTGACATCAAATATGAACGAAAGGATAATTGCTAACAGCACAGCACAGCACAGCACAGCACAGCACAGCACAGCACAGCACAGCACAGCACAGCACAGCATCGGCTAAGGCTGCCTTTTGTTTTGATGTCATTTTATGCCCCAAAACACATATAAGACTATTTGAAATGGTTTGGATAGTCTTATATGTGTTTTTTTGTTTTAATCGAAAGAACACAGGTAATTGTCCTGCAGGGAACAGGATGGAGGTGTATGAATGGCTTATGCGAGTGAGCTGTCAGTCATTACCAAAGCCAAAGATTTGTGCAGCTATATAATGACAATTACCGATAAATCTCCCAAGAGATTTCGATTTACATTAGTATCACGGCTTCAAAATTACGGATTGGATATTATAGAATATCTAATTAAGGCAAATGAGATATATGTACCTAATGTGCAATCACAGGAAATGGCAGACAGAGTCAATCTTCAAAGAAGTGCCATGTCGAGACTAAAATTGTTAGGATATATTTCAGAACTGGCGATGAAACAGCAGTGTATCCTGCCAAAGCAATATGAACAGATAACAAAGCAAGTATATGATGTGCAGAATCTGCTGGGAGCATGGATGAACAGTGATAAGAAAAGGTATGAGTCACGAAGATGAATAAAGCCGAAAGGCGTATTCTTAAAGTAGTGATTTACATATAGGGATAAGGTTGTAATATTCGTCCTATTGGTGGCTGCGGTCGGCTAATACTAACAATACCAACAACGCCGGCATCGTCAATTCGGACGGCAACATCAACAACAACAATGTCAACAACAATAATGTTGGTGTGAGTCCCGCTTCGTCCAAACACCCGATAATGTCTCTAAGGAGAGCCGTTCAGAGAAGTAAATATAATGATTTGTGTTTATTCTGTATTTGGACAAAGGAATCTTATTCCTTTTTATCTTGAAAGAGATAGAAAAACACATACTGTCAGGAGAAAGGACGCCTATGGTTTTCTGACTCATCGGTGCTTATAAGCACCCTGGCAGTCACATTGAGGAAATGAGGGCAGGGAATGACAGAGGATGCATTTAAGGAAATGACCAGCTTTCAGAATATGTATCAGGCATATAAAAAGGCTGCAGCCTGTAAAAGAAGCAAGAAAGAGGTTGTGGAATTTGAATTAAATCTCAGTCACAATCTGTGGGAATTGGTACATCAGATGGAGGATAAAACCTACCGAATTGGCGGATATCATAAATTTATGATATATGACCCGAAAGAAAGGGAGATTCAAGCATTATCCTTTAAAGACAGGGTAGTGCAACATTGTCTGTGTGACAATATCCTGATGCCGTACTTTGAGAACAGGTTAATATATGACAATGTTGCTTGTAGGATTGGTAAAGGAACACATTTCGGTATGGACAGACTTACATATTTTCTGCGGGAGCATTACAAGAAATATGGAACAAAAGGCTATATTTTAAAGTATGATGTCAGGCACTTTTTTGACAGCATAGACCATGATGTCTTAAAGGAAATGATTAAAGACATCCCTGACCGTAATGTGTTAGGACTGTTGTATCATATCATTAACAGTTATGCTAAGGATAAAAACCCTGTCACAGGAGAAGAAAAAGGTCTTCCCATGGGGAATCAGACAAGTCAATGGTTTGCACTGTATTATCTTGACCCGTTAGACAGATTGATAAAAGAAAAAATGCATATAAAACATTATGTAAGATACATGGATGATGGAATTATGATTCACGAGAGCAAAGAGTATTTGAATGAAGTCAAAAAAGAAATGGACATAATGGCAGATAAACTCAAAATTAAGTTTAATGCAAAGACACAGATTTTTCCTATATCTGAAGGAGTGGATTTCTTGGGATTTCGATTTTATCTTACGGATACGGGAAAAGTGATAAAAAGACTTCGCACATCGAATAAGAAGCGGTGGAAACGCAGACTTAAAAAATTTAAAAGAGAATATCGCGAAGGAACAAAAACATTGGAAGATGTAAGCCGGAGCATTGTCAGTTACAATGGACATTTAAGTCACGGTCATACATATAAACTAAAGAAAAAAGTTATGTCAAAATTTGTATTGACAAAATCACCTGAGAATGGAGGTATCATTTCATGAAAAAAAGAAAATTATTAAAGAGAGGACTTGCGTCACTGCTTGCAGCAGTACTGGCTGTCGGGTTACTGCCGATGATGTCTGGCAATATGGCTACGGTAAAGGCGGCTGAAGGAGATAAGACGATTGCGGGTCTTGGAACAGGTGTTATAGCTAATCCCACTGCACCGACAACGTCAACATATGCGTGGCAGGGAAGCTATGTGTATTTCGGAACCTATGGCGGAAATCCTGTCAAGTATAGAGTCCTTGACAACAACACATCAGTATTTGGTGGAACAACCATGCTTCTTGACTGCGACAGTATTCTGTGGGCAGGAA
>Ga0129315_1000835_pt1 | contig 17479 bp, 17 predicted proteins | sample Cm827metagenome_FD_94432 | JGI IMG/M metagenome (GOLD analysis project Ga0129315, IMG submission 94432) | Eastern black-and-white colobus group fecal microbial communities from Wisconsin, USA - Cm827 metagenome | ecosystem: Host-associated > Mammals > Digestive system > Large intestine > Fecal...
GCCTGCTCTGCCCGGTGCGGGAGAACTGTAAAGGCCATGCGCGGGGAATTGCGGCGAACCTGCCTGTCAAGCCCAGAAAAAAAGCGCAGCGCGTCGAAACGCGCTGCGTGATGCTGGTATTTTGTCAAAATCGGGTGCTGACCGTTCTGCGGAAGGAGCGCCTGCTCGGCGGCCTTTCCGTCTTTCCGGATGCGGCTGGGGAGCTGTCGCCTTCGCAGATGTGCGCGGCGCTCAGTCAGCTGGGCGTTTCCGCCGCCTACGACGCGCGTCTTGGCCACGCCAGACATGTCTTTACCCATCTGATTTGGGAGATGGAAATCCATGCCTTCGCCGCAGAAAGCCTCGCCGATGTGCCGGATGGCCGCTGGGTGAGCGCCGACGAGCTTGCGGCCCTGCCCATGCCTACGGCAGTCAAGGCCGCGCGCAGATTCGCGGCGGATACGCTTACGCGCGCCAACGCTTGAGCGTCGGCAGATATTGAGCGAGTGCGTTTCTGGCGGTCTTTTCGTCGGGAAACAGGCCGAGCTTGACCTCAAGCGGCGCGCAGAAATCGATCATTTCATCCAGTGTGCCGCGCATGTTGGCTTCGCCGTCCGGGCAGCAGTAGACGCAGTAATCGCCGTTTGCCGTGCCATCGGCGTTTTTGCCGAATTGTTCCGGCGAAGTGAGCGGCATGCCGCAGCTCTGGCAGATCGGGGTATTCGCGAAATCGATGTCCTTTTCCATGAAAAACATCCTCCTTGTTGTTGATGAATGGATTATCGCATGGAAAAGCTGACAACAGTCTGTCAGGTTTTATACAGCGCCGATATTTTTTCAAGTTCGCGGCGTACCGCGTCCGCCAGCGCTTTCGGCTCGACCACCTTTGCGTGCGCGCCGTAACTCAGGATAAAGGAAATCAGCCATTCGCCGGGCATGAATGCGGCCTGCACAAGAAAATCGCCGCTTTCCGTCCGCGTAAGCTGTTCTTCCTCAAAGTCGTCGTAGACGCGGAACGCCATGCTTGCGTCAATGCGCAACGTGAAGCGGACAGGCGGCGTATCCGGCTGAATATCCGTCGGCTCGATCTGCGCGCAGGCAAGCGCCTCGTCTGGAAATTCGCCCGGAATGGCGCGCAGACGCTTGATGCGCGTGAGCTTGAAGGTGCGCAGGGCGCGCTTTTGCATGCAGTACGCCAGCAGATACCACGCGCTGCTCTTGAACCACAGGCGGATGGGGCAGACCTCGCGCGGCGCGCACACGCCGCTGCTGTTGTAATAATCAAAAGTGAGCCGCTGACGATTCAGGATGGCCGCTTTCAGCGCGGGGATCAAGCCGTCGCGCGCGCCGCTCCAATCCGCAAAGTCGATGCGCACCCAGTCCGTCTGCCTGTCGCCGAAAAAAGCGCTCAGTTTGCCCAGCGTCTCCCGGTCGGATGCGCCGGTGGAAGCGAGCGCCTGCAAAGCGGCAAGCATATCCTGCTTTTCTGCGGCGCTGACCATCGATTTGTTCAGCCGAAACGTCGGCAGAATGGCCACGCCGCCGTCCCGCCCGCGCTCGGCATAGACGGGAATGCCCGCTTCGCCGAGCGTCTGCACGTCGCGGTAAATCGTCCGCACGGAAACCTCAAGCGTCTGGGCCAGCTCCGGCGCGGGCACGCGTTCCCGTTCCAGCAGGATATAGAGCAGGCGGAAAAGGCGGCTGATTGGCATGTCGTTCACTTCCTTCGCCGTGTATCGTATCACAGCGGGGACGTACTTGCAAGCCGAAACGGATCGTGTTATCATGTCAACCACAGAAAGGGGGGAGCGTCATGCCGTTTTGCCAGGTGATTGTGGATATCAACCACACGGATGTGGACCACGTGTTCACCTACCGCGTGCCGAAGGGGCTTTGCGTCTGCCCCGGCATGCGCGTACACGTGCCGTTCGGGCCGCGAAAGCTGGAAGGCGTCGTCGTGGAAATGACGGAGGAATGTGACCTGCCGCCTGAACGCGTGAAGGACGTCTGCGACACCTTGGAGGATTATCCCGCCGTGCTGCCGCCGCTGCTCGCGCTGGCCAGAGATATTCAAAGGTCGTCGTTCTGCACGCTGGCGATGGCGCTCCGGTTGATGTTCCCCGCGCAGATGCGCGGCCAGCGCATCCGTGAAAAGCGGCAGGAGGTCGCCGTGCTGACCGTCGCGCCGGATGTGCTGGGGCAGGTGATCGCGGCGCAGATTCGCGCGCCTAAGCGGGCGAAGGTGCTCCGCGCGCTGGCAGATGCGCCGGAAACGGAGCTGACGACCGCCGCGCTCCGCGAGGCCGTCGGCGACTGCCGCGACGTGCTGAACGCCCTGTGCAAAATGGGGTTTGTGAAGCTGGAAAAGCGGGAGAGCCTGCGCAGGCCCTACGGCGCGATGGAGCGCCTTTCCGAAAAAGATCCCCGGTTGACCCGACAGCAGGAGGACGTGCTCGCCGAGCTTCTGCCCGCCGTGGAGCGCGGACAGGGTGAGTTTCTGCTCTACGGCGTGACGGGAAGCGGCAAGACGGAGGTCTTCATCCGCGCCGTCCGCCATGTCGCCCAGATGGGCAAGACGGCGATCGTCCTCGTGCCGGAAATCGCGCTCACCCCGCAGATGGTTTCGTGGTTCCGTTCCCGCTTCGGCGAGGATGCGGCGGTGCTGCATTCGCGCCTGTCTCCGGGTGAGCGATACGACGAGTGGCGGCGCATTCGGCGCGGCGACGTGCGCGTGGTCATCGGCGCGCGGTCGGCCATTTTTGCGCCGCTTGAAAACGTCGGCCTTATCATCATCGACGAGGAACACGAGCAGAGCTATATCGCCGACAATAACCCGCATTACGATGCGCGCCAGCTGGCGCATGAGCGCTGCGCGCGGGAGGGCGCGACGCTGCTGCTGGCCAGCGCGACGCCAAGCATGCGCTCTTTCGCGATGGCCGGGCGCGGCGATTTGACGCTGCTGGAAATGCCACGCCGCGTCAATAACCGCCCGATGCCGACGGTGCATGTCGTCGATATGCGCGAGGAACTGAAAAAAGGCAACCGAAGCGTGTTTTCCGGCGCGCTGGTCAACGGGCTGGACAAGTGCGTCAAGAGCGGCAGGCAGGCGATTCTGTTCGTCAACAGGCGCGGCTTTTCCACGTTTGTTTCCTGCCGGAGCTGCGGATATGTCGTGACCTGCAATCAGTGCGACGTTTCCATGACGTATCACAGCGCGGAGAACGTGCTTCGCTGCCATTACTGCGGACAGGAAGCGCCCGTGCCGAAGGTTTGCCCGGAGTGCGGCAGCCCGTATATCAAGTATTTCGGCGTGGGCACCCAGCGCGTGGAGGAAGAGGTGCATAAACTCTTTCCCGACGTGCCGACGCTGCGCATGGATAACGACACGACCCGAACCAAGGACGCGCATGCGACGCTGATCGAGCGTTTCCGCCGGGGTGAAGCGCGCGTCCTCGTCGGCACGCAGATGATCGCCAAAGGGCTGGATTTTCCAAATGTGACGATGGTCGGCATCGTCGCGGCGGACGCCATGCTGAAACTGCCGGATTACCGCTCGGCGGAACGCACTTTCCAGCTGCTCACCCAGGTGGCCGGCCGCGCGGGCCGCGCGGATGCGCCCGGCGAGGTCTTTTTGCAGACTTACGATCCGGAAAACTACGCCGTGGAGGCCGCGAGCCGACAGGATTACCGCGCTTTTTTTGAAGAGGAGATGCGCCGCCGCCGCCGCGCGCTTTATCCGCCGTATACGCTGATCGCGCGCCTGCTCTTCGAATCGGACAGCGAACAGGCCGCCCGGCAGGCCGCCGAGGCCGCCATGCGGCTGATGGAAGCGTTTTTCGAGCGGCGGACGTACCTCAAAAAATATGTGGTCGCGCTGCGGGTGATGGCCTGCCCGATTCAGAAAATCAAGGGCAGAAGCCGCTGGCAGGTGACGCTGCAAATCGTCGATCAGCCGATCTGCCAGGAGGCCGTGGGCAAGATGAGCGAGATTGCCGCCGCCCCCGCGGCAGGCTGCCTGTGCGTCTGCCAGATCAATCCTTCGAGCATGATGTGACACGTTTTGGCACGCCGAACGAAAAGAAAACATGGCTTAAATCCCCGCGCCGCGCGGCTTCAAAAACGCGCGGCGCAAGCTGTTTTCCGAGCGTTTGGCACAAAATCCTTGCGTCGGCGCGGTTTGGAAGGAGCGTCTGCGCCAAATGGACGGCGGCGCGGTCGAACAGGCGCGCAAGCTCGCCTTCTGTCCTGCAGCAAAGCATGACCAGCAGCGCCGCACGGTCGTCGCCGGAGACATGCAGCCTGCGCGGCGGTCTGCCTAGCAGCATAAGCGCCATGGCGTTTTCCAGCACCGGGGTCAGCAGGTTATTCACGGCCGGCCTCCTTCCTGAGCGGCGCAAAAAAGGTCTTCGGCGCGGCAGGGTGGAAAACGTGCGTTAAACCCGGCATGAAAACCACCTCCGTATTCTTCTTACACCCGCGCGAAAAAAAGAACCAGACTTGACTTTTTGCCGGTTTTGTGGTAATATAACAATAACAAAAGCAAAAGATTTTCGCCCCGGCGCGTGCCGAGGGCGTTTTTTTGCGCTGCGGACTCTTCCATTTTGCGCGGATTTGCTTTATAATGAAAAGGATGATGGGTTAATGTGTCCATTTCCGTCCAGATGGACGGAGGGACAGGACAAATCAAAGGAGAGACGAATTTCCATGGCGCTTCGCAAGATTATCTGCATTGAGGACGAGCTGCTTCGCAAAAAGAGCCGTCCGGTTGAAAAGTTTGACGAGAAGCTGCACAGGCTGCTTGACGATATGGCTGAAACCATGTATAACGCCAACGGTGTGGGACTGGCCGCGCCGCAGGTGGCAGTACTGCGCCGCGTGGTGGTGATGGATTGCGGCGACGGCTTGATCGAAATGGTCAACCCCGAAATTCTGGAAACCGAGGGCGAGCAGGATGGGCCGGAAGGCTGCCTTTCCGTGCCGGGCCGTCGCGGCATGGTCAAGCGCCCGATGAAGGTGCGCGCCAAATTTCAGGATCGAAACGGCGAATGGTATGAAATCGAGGCCGAGGAACTGCTGGCGCGCTGCATCATGCACGAGACGGATCACCTCGACGGAAAGCTGTATGTGGATATCATGTCCCGTGAGCTGTTTGACGAGGACGACGGGGAAGAGACGGAGGAATAACGCGTGAGAATTGTGTTCATGGGCACGCCGGATTTTGCCGTTCCGTCGCTGCGCGCGCTGATTGACAACGGGTATGACGTCGTCGGCGTGTTCTGCCAGCCGGACAGGCCGAAAGGGCGCGGGCACAAGCTCGCCGCCTGCCCGGTGAAGGAAACGGCCGAGGCGGCGGGCATCCCTGTCTTTCAGCCGGAACGCATCAAGCGCGCGGAAGGCGTGGAAGCGCTTCGCGGCCTTGCGCCCGACCTGTGCGTGACGGCGGCGTTCGGCCAGCTGCTTTCTCAGGAAATCTTGGATATTCCCAGACTGGGAACGATCAACGTTCATGCGTCGCTGCTGCCGCGCCATCGGGGCAGCGCGCCGATCAACTGGTGCGTGATGATGGGCGAAACCGTCACGGGCATCACGACGATGTATACCGATATCGGCATGGATACGGGCGATATGCTGCTCAAGGCGGAAACGCCCATCGGCGAAACCGAGACGGCGGGCGAATTGAGCGACAGGCTTTCCGAGCTGGGCGCGCAGCTGCTCGTCAGGACGCTGCGCGAGCTGGAAGCGGGCACGCTCAAGCGCACGCAGCAGAACCCCGAAGAGGCCACCTACGAGCCGAAGCTCGACAAGGAGACCGGCCGCATGGACTGGACGAAGACCGCGCGCAAAATCGATTGTCTGGTGCGCGGCGCGACGCCGTGGCCGGGCGCATTCACGACGACGGCGGACGGCGCAATCAAAATTTTCAGCGTGAAACCGCTTCACACAGGCCCCAGCGGCGCGCCCGGCGAGATCATCGCCGCCGACGCGAAGAAGGGGTTGGTTGTTTCCTGCGGGGATGACGACGTGGAGCTTGAAACCATCCAGATGCCCGGCGCAAAGCGCATGAACGCGAAGGATTATCTGCGCGGGCACGACATGCAGACAGGAATCTGTCTGGGAAAGGCGTAATCAATGGCAGACAACAGAGGGCGCGACGGCGGTTTCCGCGGCGCAAATCGAAATACGGACAGAAAGCCGCGCGGCGACAGGCCCGCTTACGGCGAAAAGAAATTCGGCGAGCGTAAGTTCGGCGAGAAGAAGCCCTACGGCGCGCGGGGGGATAAGCCTTCCTCCGGAGAAAAGAAGTTTGGCGACAAAAAGCCCTATGGCGAACGCAAATTCGGCGACAAGCCCGCTTACGGCGAAAAGAAATTCGGCGAGCGCAGGTTTGGAGAGAAGAAGCCTTACGGCGCGCATGGGGACAAGCCCGCATTCGGCGACCGCAAGCCCGGCTTCGGCGCGCCGCGCGGGGAGCGTAAGCCGCGCCCGGTGAACCTTGCGCCGCGGCGCGTGGCGCTGGAAACGCTGCTGGATGTCAGCCGTTCGGACGCGTATGCCTCGCTGGCACTGGATAAGCGGCTGGCTCAGGCCAATCTGCCGCGCCGCGACCGCGCGTTTGTGACCCAGCTGGTCTACGGCACGCTGGAAAACCGCATGACGCTCGACTGGCGCATCGATCAGTTCCTCGAAGGCAACAAGGAAATCGACCAGACCGTGCGCGAAATTCTGCGCATGGGCGCGTATCAGCTGTTTTACCTGGACCGCGTGCCGGATATGGCGGCGGTGGACGAGTCCGTCAGCCTGACCCGCGCGATGGGTCTGGAGGCGCTGACCGGGCTGGTCAACGGCGTGCTGCGCAACATGATCCGCGGCAAGAACGACGTGGTCTGGCCCAAGCCGCAGGAGGACGCGGTGAAGTATCTTTCCGTCATGTTCAGCGCGCCGGAGACGCTCTGCCGGATGCTGGTGGACGCTTACGGCGAGCACGACGCGATGGAAATTCTGCGCTACCGCCCGAAAGACCGCAGCGTAACCGTCCGCGTGAACTATCTGCGCTGCGACGACGCGCGACTGCGCAGCCTGTTTGCCGACGACGAGCTGGAATTTGATCCGGGCATTCTGCCGGGCGTGTATAAGGTGCACAGCGCGGGCGACATGACCCGCATGCGCGCTTTCCAGAACGGCCTGTTTACGATTCAGGGCGAAAGCTCCGTGTTGGCCGCGCGCATGGTCGGCGCAAAGCCGGGCCAGACCGTGCTGGACGCGTGCGCCGCGCCGGGCGGCAAGACCGCCGTGATGAGCGAGATGATGGGCGACACTGGCCGTGTCTACGCATGGGATACGCATGCGCACCGCGTCGAGCTGATCCGCGGCACGATGAACCGTCTCAAGCTGGAAAACGTGCGCCCGGCTGTCAAGGACGCTTCTGTTCCGCGCGAAGAGATGGCCATGACGCTGGACGCGGCGCTGGTGGACGCGCCCTGCTCCGGTACGGGTGTGATGAACGAAAAGCCGGACGTGAAATACCGCGTGACCGAGGAGGGCGTACAGGCGCTCTGCCGCACGCAGAAGGATATCCTCGACGCGGTGGCGCCGATGGTGAAGGTGGGCGGCACGCTGGTGTATTCCACCTGCTCCATTCTGCCTCAGGAGAACGAGGCGCAGATCAAGGCGTTTTTGGAGCGCCATCCGGAATACGAGGTCTGGCCGATGGGCGCGGAACTGCCGGAGAAGCTGGCGGCGCATGAAAACGCCTTCGGCCTGCAAATGTTCGCGCACAGGGACGGCACGGACGGTTTCTATGTCTGCCGCATGCGCAGGGTGAAGGCGTGATGAGCGGGATGGACAAGACGCAGCTGCTGGGCATGACGCCGGACGAGCTGACGGTTTATTTCAAACAGCTGGGCCAGCCCGCCTTCCGCGCCAGGCAGGTGTTTGCGTGGCTGCATCAGGGCGCGGACTTTGAGCAGATGAGCAACCTGCCCAAGGCGCTTCGCGAAACGCTGGATGAAAACTGCGTGGCGAACCCTGTTTCCGTGCTGGAGACGATTGAATCGAAGCTCGACGGCACGATCAAACTGCTTTACCGCCTGCCGGACGGCAACGTCATCGAAGGCGTGCTGATGCGCTACAAATACGGCAACACGCTCTGCCTGTCCACCCAGGTGGGCTGCCGCATGGGGTGCGCGTTCTGCGCTTCCACGCTGGACGGCTGCGCGCGCAGCCTGACCCCGGCGGAGATGCTGGGGCAGATTGTCTGCGCCAACGGCGTACTGGCGCCGCAAGGCCAGAAGGTCGGCAACATTGTGCTGATGGGCAGCGGCGAACCGCTGGATAACTACGACAACGTGGTGAAATTCCTTCGGATTCTGCGGATAGAAGGCGGCTTGTGCATCGGCATGCGCAGTGTGTCGCTCTCGACCTGCGGCCTGGTGGAAAACATGCGCCGCTTTGCGGAAGAGGATTTGCCGGTGACGCTGTCGCTGTCCCTGCACGCGCCCAACGACGAGGTGCGCAGAAAGCTGATGCCCGTCGCGCGCAAATACAGCATGGACGACGTGCTTTCCGCCTGCCGCAACTACATCGAAAAGACGGGGCGGCGCGTGATTTTTGAATATGCGCTGGTGCACGGCGTGAACGCCGATCCGGCGCAGGCCGTTGAGCTGGCGGGCAGGCTGCGCGGCATGCAGTGCCACGTCAACCTGATTCCGCTTAACAGCGTGCCGGAGCGCGGATTGACGGGCGTGACCGAGCGCGAGGTGGACGCGTTCAAGCACACGCTTGAGCAGAAGGGTATTTCCGTGACACGCCGCCGCGAAATGGGCGACGACATCGAGGGCGCGTGCGGCCAGCTCCGCAGGCGCTATATCCAGGATAACAACCTGAACACCGAAAACTGACAGCGGAGAGTGAGCGGCGTGGCGGCGACGATGCGTACCGATATCGGCAGAAAACGCAAACAGAATGAGGATGCGGCCTGGTTCGACGAAAAACGCGGCGTTTTTGTCGTCGCGGACGGCATGGGCGGCCATCTGGCGGGCGAAGTGGCCAGTCAGATGGCGATTGACGCGGTGCGCAGAATGGCCGCGCGGCACAAAAAGCCCTCCGTCGATCTGCTCAAAAAGACGGTGCTCGGCGCGCACGAACGGATTTATCTGCATGCGCAGGGACACGCCGAATGCGCGGGCATGGGCACGACGATCTCCATGATGTGGCGCGGCGGCGGATATATGTATATTGCGCACGTCGGCGACAGCCGCATTTACCGCCTTCGCGACGGGCACATGGAGCAGATCACACAGGATCATTCGCTGGTGGGCGAGTTGGTTCGCGCGGGTCTTTTGACCCCGGAGGAAGCCAGGCTGCATCCGCGCCGCAACATCATCACCCGCGCGCTCGGCACGGAAGGGGATAACACCCCGGATCTGCTCGCGGCGGATATCCGGCCCGGCGACCGTTTCCTGCTCTGCACGGACGGTTTGACGGGCATGGTGCGCGACGACGACATCGAGCGGACGCTTCTTGACAGCAAAACCATCGATCAGGCGGCCAACCGTCTGGTCGAGATGGCGCTTGACGCGGGCGGCAGCGACAATGTGACGCTGATTCTCTGCACCGGCGAGGAGGGCAAACCGTGGAGACGAGACTGATCGGCAAAATCATCAGCCGCCGTTTTCGCGTGGAGGATATTATCGGCCGGGGCGGCATGGCGATTGTCTACCGCGCGTTTGACCTCAAGACGCACCAGACCGTCGCTATCAAGGTGCTTCGCGAGGAATACGCGGAAGACCCCGAATATAAGGAGCGGTTCAGGCGCGAGGGCGAGGTTTGCCGCAAGCTGAGCCACCCGAACGTCGTGAATCTGATTGACGCGGGCGAGGTCGGCGACGTATCCTATCTGGCAATGGAATACGTGGACGGGCAGACGCTCAAGGAACTGATTACCCAGACCGGCGGCATTGCGCAGGAAGACGCGGTGCGCTTCACCCTGCAAATTCTGGCGGCGTTGGGGCACGCTCATCAGCGGGGCATCATCCACCGGGATGTAAAGCCGCAGAACGTGATGGTTTCCCGCGCGGGTCAGGTGAAAGTCGGCGATTTCGGCATCGCGGGCATGGCGGATACCAAAACCCTGACCACGGACGGCAACGTGATGGGCTCGGTGCATTATTTCTCGCCGGAGCAGGCCAAGGGCATGAGGGCGACGGAGGCGAGCGATTTATATTCCGTCGGCGTGATTCTCTATGAAATGCTCTGCGGGCATGTGCCTTTTGAGGGCGAAACGGCGGTTTCCGTCGCCATGATGCACCTGATGGAGCCGCCCAAGCCCATTGAAGAGCAGGCAAAGGTCAGCCCCGCCGTGGCGATGATTGTGGCGAAATCGCTGCAAAAACTGCCTCAGCAGCGCTACCAGAGCGCGGACGCGATGGCGCGCGATCTGCGGCGGGCGCTGCGCCATCCGGACGGCGGGTTCATGCAGCAGCATCGCCCGGCGATTATCGAGGAATCGCACGAAGCGGTTGAAAAGATCCGCAAAAAGAAAAAGTCCGGCGGCATGCCCGCGCGTCTGCTGACGTTGTTTATTCTGTTGGTATTGATCGCCCTCATCGGCGTGGCGGGTATTCGGCTGTATCGAACGATGTTCGTCACGATACGCATGCCTGATCTGGCGGGGCTGGACGAGACGACGGCGCGGCGCATGGTGGCAAACGCAGGATTGACGCTTGACGTCGAATATGCGTACAGCGATCTGGCGGAGGGCTATGTCTGTGACCAGACCCCGAAAGCCAACGAAGAGGTTGGGCGCGGAAGCGCGGTGACGGCAACGATCTCCAGGGGAAGCGGGCTGCTTCTTGTGCCGCGGCTGACAGGCATGACACAGACGGACGCGGAAAATGTGCTGATCGCTCAGGGACTTTCGCTGGGCTATGTGGAAATTGTGCCGAGCGAAAAACTGCGCGGCGTTGTGCTGGCGCAAAGCCCCGAAGCGGGGGAAAATGCCGAACCGGGCGCGGCAGTTTCGCTGACGGTATCCGGCGGGCGCGTGGTTGTGCCGGAGCTGGTCGGCCAGCGCGAGGAGGAAGCCGTTGAGCGGATGGCTTCCGTCGGGCTGACATGCGGCGACATCGGTTATCAAAACGTAGACAGCGCCAGACAGGACGGCGTGGTGCTGGCTCAGTCCATCGACAAATTTACCGAGGTTCTGCCCGGCAGCGTGGTGAATATGACCGTCGGCCGATACGACAGGCGGCGCTACACGGCTAACGTCACCGTTTCGGTGGACGTGCCGGAAGAGGGCGTGACCGTCCGCGTGACGCTGGTGGATGAAAACGGGCAGGAAAACGACATGTACGCCGCGACATACAGCGAAGCGGGGCCCATGGAATTGCGCGTGACGCTGCGGAGCGAGACCAGCGGCGTCCGCACCTGGCGGCTCTATCTGGACGGAAACTTCAAGAGCGAAGCGACGGCGGTTTTGCAGTAAAGGAGAACTATGACGGGAAGCATCCTGCGGGGAATCGGCAGTTTTTACACCGTGCTCTGCGACGAGGACGGACGGGAATACACCCTGCGCGCACAGAAAAAACTGCGTCATCAGAAAATGACGCCGATGGTCGGCGATCACGTCCGCTTCACGCCCGGACAGGGCGAAGAAGACGGCTGGCTGGAAGAAATTCTGCCGCGCAGGAGCATGATGGAGCGCCCCAGCGTCGCCAACGTCGATATGCTGATGCTGGTGATTGCCAGCGTGCCGCAGCCGGATATGCTGCTGTGCGATAAACTGATTCTGCGCGCGGAAAAGGGCGGCATGATTCCGGCCATCTGCGTCAACAAAATCGATCTGGGCGACGATCTGGCCGAACAGATTCGGCGCGAATACGTCGGCACGCAGCTGCGCGTGTTCAGCGTCAGCGCGCACGAAGGGACGGGCATTCCCGAACTGCGGGAGGCCATGCGCGGCAAGGTCACATGTCTGGCCGGGCAGTCCGCCGTGGGCAAAAGCTCGCTGCTCAACGCGCTGTTTGATCTGGGGCTGGAGACCGGCGGACTGAGCCGCAAGACCGAGCACGGACGGCACACGACGCGGCGCGCGGAGATGATGGTCGTAGACGGCATGTTTGTGCTGGATACGCCGGGATTCAGCCTGCTGGAATTGGAAAACGGCCTTTCGCCGGAGGAATTTGCCCAGCTGTATCCCGAATACAACGCGCTGGCGGGATCGTGCCGCTTTCAGCCGTGCCTGCATGACCGCGAACCGGGCTGCGCCGTACACGCCGCCGTGGACGCGGGCGAGCTGGGCGCGGCGCGGTGGACGCGATACAGAGAGCTGCTGACGCAGGTTCGTGAAAATTGGAAGGGGCGTTACGAATGAGCAACAGAAAGATTGAAATTTCGCCGTCCGTGCTGGGCGCGGATCTGATGCGTCTGGGCGAAGAAATCAGGATGGTGGAAGCGCTGGGCATTCACTGGCTGCATCTGGATAACATGGATGGGCATTTCGCGCCGAACATCAGCTTCGGGCCGGATTTCGTGCGCGCCATCCGCAGACAGACGAAACTGTTTCTGGATACGCACCTGATGCTCTCCGAGCCGATGAAATACATCGAGGCTTACGCCAGGGCGGGCGCGGATTTGATTACCGTGCATGCGGAAGCGGACGACAACTGCGCCGAGGTGCTGGAAGCCATTCACGCGCTGGGCGTGAAAGCGGGCGTGAGCATCAATCCGGAAACGCCGGTTGAAGCGCTTGAACCGCTGCTGCCGCTGTGCGACCTCGTGCTGGTGATGACGGTGAAGCCGGGCTTCGGCGGGCAGACGCTCCGGGAGGACTGCGTGGCAAAGATCCCGAAAATCCGCGAGATGATTGCGGAAACGGGGCGCGACATCCTCATCGAAGTGGACGGCGGCGTAAAGCAGAGCAATGCGGCGCAGGTCATCGAGGCGGGCGCGGATGTGCTGGTGATGGGTACGGGCCTTTTCCGCGCGGATGACCCGAAGGCCGTCGTCAAAACTGTGCTGGGAGAATGACATGAAGGTTTTGATTGTGCTCGGTGGGGACGCGCCGGGCGTTGAGCTGCTGAAAGCCTGTGCAGACGAGGCGGATTTTTCCATTGCGGCGGACAGGGGGCTGGAAGCCTTCGACGCGGCGGGGCTTGAGCCGGATATGCTCGTCGGCGACATGGATTCCGTCTCGCAGAACGTGTTGGCACGGTACGAAAGCCGGCTGTCGGAGGACAGGCTGAACTGCATCAAAAACGACACGGACTGCGAATACGCGCTGAACCTCGCCATATCCAGGGGAGCGACGGAAATCGTGCTGCTCGGCGCGCTGGGCGGGCGGCTCGACCATGCGCTGGCCAACCTGATGATGGTTGTGCGCGCGGCGCGCCGCGGCGTTTGGGCGGAGATCCGCGCGGAAGGCGTGCAGATTGTCCGCATAAACGAAAGCTATACGCTGACGGGCGCGAAGGGCAGCACGGTTTCGCTGCTGCCGCTGGGCGAGGCGCGCGGCATAAGCGTCAGGGGATGCTATTACACAATAGAAGATTTTACATTGGCGAGCGATACGTCGCGCGGTGTGAGCAACGTGGTCACGGCGGACGAAGCCGTGTTCACGGTGCGCGAAGGCGACCTGATGCTCTTCCATTACAGCGATATTCACGGACATGGGGAAAGTGCATGAACCCGATTCTATTGGATGAACGTCTGAGCGCGGCGGCCGAACTGGCGCGGGAAGCGCTGACGGGGATGGAACGCCCCGTCGCGGCGGATATCGGCTGCGACCACGGCTTTCTGACGGCCAAGCTGCTGGAAACCGTGCCCAACCTGACGATGCTCGCAAGCGACGTGAGCGCGCCGTCGCTGGAAAAAGCGCGGCGGCTGCTGGCAGCGCGGGGGTTGAGCGGCCGCGCAACGCTGGCTGTTGCGGACGGATTGAGCGCCATCGACAGACTCGTGGACGCGGTGATGATTCTCGGCATGGGCGCGGGGACGATTCTCAAAATCGTTTCCGAGGGCAGAGATAAAATCGGCGGCGCGGCGCTGATTGTGCAGGCGAACGTCGATCTGCCGCTGCTGCGCGGCGGGCTGGCCGAGCTGAGCTTTGCAGTTCAAAAGGAAATCTACTGCCGCGCGGCAGGACGGCACTATGTCACGATGCTGGCGCGCGCGGGCATGGTGGAAATGCCGGATGAGCGGCATCTGACGCTGGGCGCATGCGCGGACGGCGTGCAGAACGCGGAACAATACGACTATCTGGCGTGGCAGAGGGGCGTCCGCGTGCGGGAGATGCTCTCTCAGGCGGGGACGAACACGCCGCGCGCGAAAGAACGGCTGCTTGCGGGCGGCCATGAGCTGAATATCATAGCGGAGGCGATCGGCATGGGCAGATGCACGGTTTCGGATATCGAAAAACTGGTTGGCGAAATTGCGCCGTTTGAGCTGGCGGAAGAATGGGATAACGTGGGCCTGCTCTTCGGATGCCGGAATGCCGAGGTGACGCGCATCGTTGTGGCGCTCGATCTGACGCAGAAAGCAGTGGATCAGGCGAAGGCGTTGGGCGCGCAGTTGATTGTGACGCACCATCCGATTATGTTCAGCGCCGTCAAGCGGGTGACGGACGAGACGCGCGAGGGCAGGCTGATGCTCGACATGGGGCGCGCCGGAATCAGCCATATTGCGGCGCACACGAACCTTGACGCGGCGAAGGGCGGCGTAAACGATACGCTGATGCGCGTGATGGGCGCGGAAAACGTGCGCGGCGAAGGCTTTGTGCGCGCGGGCGACGTGGCGGAGGGGACGACCTTCGGCCAGCTCTGCGCCCGCGCGCAGAAGAAGCTGCACGCCAGCGTGCGCGCGTTCGGCAACGCGGATACGCCCGTTCACGTGCTGGGCTGCTGCTCCGGCGCAGGCGGAAGCGAAATCGGCGATGCGCTGGCGCTGGGCGCGGATTGCTTCATCACGGGCGAAATGCGCCATCACGAGGCGCTCGACGCGCTGGACAAAGGATGCTGCATCATCGAGGCAGGGCACTTTGAAACGGAAAACCCGGTCTGCGAAGTGCTCGCCGACGCTTTACAAAATGCGGCGGATGCGTTACAATATAACGTGACGGTTTTCTGCCTGAAGGATGACCCCTTCGGGCGTTAAAGGATTGAGGAGGGCCATATTTTGGAACAGTACGAACTTTTGTGGCAGTATCAGCAGGTGGACATGGAGCTGGACCAGTATGAAAAAGAGATGCGCGGCAACAGCAACCGCAAGGAGCTGATCAAGCATCGCGATTTTCTGAAGGAACAGCAGGAAGTGCTCAAAAAGATCGAGGCCGATGTGGAAATTATGAGCGACCGCATGGAAGCGCTGGCCGACGAGATCGAGCGCCTGAACGGCTCCGTGGCCGAGGCGGCCGCCAATTTTGAGGCGAACCGCCCCGAAGATCTGGAAGAGGCGAAAAAGCAGATCGCCGCGCTCCAGAAGCTGATCACGACCATTTCCCGATATGAAGGCGAACTTGCCAAGATGCGCAAGGATTCCGAATCCCGCGACCGCCAGCAGCGCGAGGTGCGCGTGCGCGCCGCCAAAGCCCGCGCGGAGTTTGACCGCATCAAGGTGATCTACGATGAGGAATACAAGCAGGCGAGCGTGAAGCTTGAAGCGCTCAAAAAGACAGTCGCCGAGGAGGAAAAGGGGATCGATCCGGAGCTGCTGGAAAAATACAAGGCCATCAAGCGCCATTCCACCCCGCCGATCACTCGGATTCACGACGACCGCTGCGGCGGCTGCAACATGCAGCTCCCGGCGGCGGACATGAATAAAATCCGCACCGGCGCGCCGTATGTGGAGTGCGAAAACTGTGGCCGGATTATCCTGGTGAAGTAACTCCTTCCGTCAAAGAGGAAGACATGGTTCTTTTGCAGATGAGGCTTAAAGTCCAAAAGCTCCCTCTTTGAGGGCAGAAAGCAGGCAAGCGGAGTGCCGAAAGTCTGAGAGAGTCTGACGGAAGGAGTCTCCGTAAAATGTTTGACATCGAATGACATTTATGCTATAATGTCGTCCGTTTGTGAGGTTGCCGGGCGGCCGCGCGCCGAAAGGTGTGAGGAAAGTCCGAGCTCCATAGGGCAGAGTGCCGGGCAACACCCGGCGGGGGCGACCCCAGGGAAAGTGCAACAGAGAGATACCGCACGCTTGACGTGTAAGGGTGGAAAGGTGAGGTAAGAGCTCACCCGCGGCCTGGCGACTCGTCCGCGATGTAAACCCCGCTCGGAGCAAGAAACGAAAGAGCGCTTGAGACGGCCCGTCGATGCTCTCAGGATTTCGCTTGAACCCATCGGTAACGATGGGTCTAGATAGATGACCGCCGATTACAGAACTCGGCTTACAGGCAACGCTCACAACATTTTGACTTTTTTCGGCGCAAAACTTCGGTTTCGCGCCGTTTTTTTGCAAAAACCTATTGATTCAAAGAAAAAGACATGATATAATCATGCGGAAAACGCACCTGCGCCTGTTTTTGTGCGCCCTGCCGCAAACTTTGCGGTCTGCACAAGCGAGAGGGCGCAGGGAGGGTTTAATAAAAGGAGGAAAACACACATGGCAGTTATCTCTATGAAGCAGCTGCTGGAGGCCGGCGTTCACTTCGGCCATCAGACCCGCCGCTGGAACCCGAAAATGGCGCAGTATATCTTCACCGAGCGCAACGGCATCTACATCATTGACCTTCAGAAGACCGTCCGCAAGATCGACGAGGCGTATGCGTTCGTCCGCTCTGTGGCGATGGAAGGCAAGAGCGTGCTGTTCGTCGGCACGAAGAAGCAGGCGCAGGAGTCCATCGAGACCGAGGCCAAGCGCTGCAACATGTATTATGTCAACAACCGCTGGCTGGGCGGCATGATGACCAACTTCCGCACCATCAAGACCCGTATCGCCCGCCTGAACGCCATCGACGCGATGGAAGAGCGCGGCGAGTTTGAAGTGCTGCCGAAGAAGGAAGTCATCAAGCTGATGGCCGAGCGCGAGAAGCTCCTGGAGAACCTGGGCGGCATCCGCGAGATGAAGAACCTGCCGGGCTGCCTGTTCGTGGTTGACCCGCGCAAGGAGCACATCGCCGTGTCTGAGGCGCGCGCGCTGGGCATTCCGGTTGTGGCGATCGTGGATACCAACTGCGATCCGGACGAGATCGATTATGTGATTCCGGGCAACGACGATGCGATCCGCGCGGTGAAGCTCATCGCGGGCAAGATGGCGGACGCGGTGCTGGAAGGCAAGCAGGGCGAGCAGGCTGAGCCGGCCGCCGAAGCGAAGTAATCGACCGAAGCTGGAGGAAGATATTATGGCTAATATTACTGCTGCCCTGGTTAAGGAACTGCGTGAGCGCACCGGCGCCGGCATGATGGACTGCAAGAAGGCGCTCGTCGAGTGCGACGGCGACATGGACAAGGCCATCGACTTCCTGCGCGAGAAGGGTCTCGCCGCCGCCGCCAAGAAGGCCGGCCGCATCGCCGCC
>Ga0129315_1000838_pt1 | contig 17435 bp, 10 predicted proteins | sample Cm827metagenome_FD_94432 | JGI IMG/M metagenome (GOLD analysis project Ga0129315, IMG submission 94432) | Eastern black-and-white colobus group fecal microbial communities from Wisconsin, USA - Cm827 metagenome | ecosystem: Host-associated > Mammals > Digestive system > Large intestine > Fecal...
AATTGTATTTGCTCCTATATGTTTATTTAAATACATATCAACTGCTTTTAATTTAGTTTCTTTTGTATATTTTTTTTGAACCTTACGCATAAAAAATCCCCTCCATAGTAAACAAATATTTAACCTAATTATAAAGGTCTTTTTATATTTGTCTACCATAAGGGGATTATACTACTTAGGAGTTTTCACAATAATTTTTTCATTTTTTCATTCTTTCATTCTTTCATTTTTTCATTTTCCAAAGGTTCTATTACTTCTATTTCTTGGATTTCTTCTAGTTCTTCATTTTCTATATCTTCTGTTTCTAAATCTTCTGTTTCTATTTTTTTATTTTCTATTAAGTATTTATATTTCTCTCTTAAGTATTCTTCTGCTTCTATTAGTATATTTTTTTCTAAAAATGATATTAAATAAGCTAAGGCTATTGGTCCAAACAATACTCCAATTAAGGCTATTTTTAAGAATTTTATTGTAAATAAAGCTATTATTGTTACTGATAAAACAGTAAGTGGTATATAAAATTTTTTAAGAGTTAGCTTAATTGAAAGCCTAAATACATCCATGGTTTTAGCACTTATTCTAGCTATAATAGGAAATACGTATATACTTATTGCTAGTGTAAATATAGCTATTCCTATAAAAATATATGAAACTATATTAATTCCAACCTTGAAAAAATATTCTATATCTAAATAACTCATTAAAAGTATTATACTAATTATGGTACTAGCAAAAATCCCTTGTAAAAAGTTTAATTTATAAAAATATAAAAAATCCTTATGGAACTCTGTTTCTTTACCTTTAATCAATCTGCCTAAAACTGAAAACACAGTGGAAATAGCTGGTCCAATTAATATTCCTAAAAATGATAATACGTAAATTGAAAGATTGTTACCAGCTAAAATGAAATAAAGTATAAATGGAGATATTGCTAGTAAAAAATATATATTAGTCATAAATATATATATAAGCTTCTTAGTTAAATAATATGTTCTATTGCTTTTTATACCTGAATTGTTACCCATATAAATAATCCCCCTACTTTGTTACTTCTTTTTGTTTTTTATAGTTTAATGGACTTACTCCCACATACTTTTTAAATTTACTATGAAAATAATCTATATTTTTATATCCAATTAGATCACAAACTTCATAAACCTTTAAATTCTTTTCTAATAAAAGCTTTTTACCTTCATCTATTCTACGCTTGTCTAAATAAGTATTAAAGGATACCCCTGTATAATTTTTGAAAATCTTTCCTAAGTAAGCACTATTATAATTAAATATTTCTGCTAAGGTTTCTAGCTTTAAATCCTTATAATAGTTAGTATCTACATATTTAACTATTCTCTTAATAGAAGAATTATTGGAATTTATACTTATTTCCTTTGATATTTCCATTAAACCTTTTTTAAGTACATTTATTACATCTTCTAAGCTATCCATCTTATATATTTCATCTATTATTTCTTCACATATATTTTTATTTTTAAATAAAAGGCTATAATCCTTTTTTAATTTATCACTAAAATCCAAAAGACTTTTAGTAATAAGGACCTTTGATTCATTTTCCTTATACCAATTATCTCTAATAAACTTTTTTAGTAAGCTAACATATTCATTAAAGCTTTCTAACTGGCCAATTTCTAAATAGGTATATATAGAATTTAAAATCTCCTTTTTATCTAGGTTGATATTTGCATTTTTATTATCCATTTGTGAATTTGATGCAACATCTAAAGTATTAAATAAAAATTTATGATTAGTTAGCTTTTTTGCACTTCTATAAGATGAATATATCTCCTCTATATCACTAACTTCTTCTCCTAAAGCAATGAAATTATTACTTTCCAATTCCTGATCTAATTTATTCTTTATTTTATTTAATAATTTATTTGCATAGTTTGAATTTATATTTCTAATAACTAAGGCTATTTTATCTTCTAGCTTTATAACATCAATATTTTCTTTTTCATCTAAATTATTAATTAATACTTCCTCAATTTTTAATATATTATCAAAATTATATTGATTTGAAGAATTACTAATTAGGGCAACTTGGACGGTTCCTTTGTGATTTAATACCTTATTCACATCTTCATATTCTTTAATTTCTTTATTTAATATAAGTTGTCCCAATAAATAATGTCTTAGTGCAGTCTTATTTTGCTCTAGATAGCTTTGACTTTTTTTCTCTTCTTCTATTTCTTTTTTTAGTTTAAGTACTATTTCTAGAAGCTCTTTCTCTTCAATAGGCTTTAATAAATAATCCTTAACCCCATACCTTATGGCTTTCTTTGCATAATCGAAATTTGAATAACCACTTATTATAATAAATTTTCCATTAACACCTTTGTTTCTTATATCCTTCAATATATCCAGTCCTTGCCTTCCTGGCATTTGAATATCTAATAATATAACATCTGGTTTTAATTCTAAAATTCTATCATAACCTTCATCTCCATTAGAAGCTTCACCACAAACTTCAAACCCATTTGCCTTCCAATCTATAATGTATTTTAATCCTTCTCTTACATAAGGCTCATCATCAATTATCAATACCTTAAGCACTATTAATTTCTCCTTTCTTACTTGGTAATAAAATAATTACCTTAGTACCAATATCAAGTGAACTTAATATATATAACCCATATTCTTCTCCATAAAACATTTTTATTCTTTCATTAACATTGCTAATTCCTATACTCTTTTTGTTATTATTCTGATAATTGTCTAGTTTTCCGTTTATATAATCTAATTTTTCTTTAGTAATCCCTACTCCATTATCTGAAATCTCAACTATTAGATAGCCAACTTCATCATAAATTGATACTTCTATTTTCCCTAATTTAGTACTAGACTCAAGGCCATGAACAAAAGCATTTTCTACTATTGGCTGAAGCAATAAAGGTAAAATTAAATATTCTTCTGGGTCTACTTCTAATCTAAAGTCATATTCAACCTTTCCCTTAAATCTTAAGCTTTGAATTTCTAAATAATTTTGAATCATATCTAGCTCTGACTTTAATGTAACTACTTCATTTGTTACCTCTAAATTTCTTCTCATTATCTTTCCTAACTTTTTAACTATATCTGCAAGCTCTCTATCTCCATTACAAAAAGCTCTCATTCTAATAGTTTCTAAGGTATTATATAAAAAGTGTGGATTTATTTGGCTTGCAAGCATTTTAAATTCTGCATCCTTTTGTTTAACAATAAGTTTCTTTTGCTCTATTTCTTTAACATAAACCTCATTAATAAGATTTTTAATGCTATCTACCATGGTATATAAATTTTTGTAAAGTCCAGCAATTTCATCATTTCCATCTATACTTTCCTTAATTTCAAAATTACCTTCTACCACCTTTGACATTTCTTCATTTAAAATTCCAAACCTTTTGGAAAATTGTTTTGAGAAGTAAAGTATAATTACTAATGATATTGTTATAGTTATAGAAATTATAGCTATACTTTTATTTACAGCATCTCTGGATTGAGCCATTATTTTATAAATAGGTACACTTACAATTACTTCAAAAATATTGTTAAAGGATTTATCCACCTTGAATTTATCTGAAATTGCATAACTATTTTTTGTGCTTACCTCTTCCTTTTTACTATTGTAATAGTCTACTTCATCTTGATTATATACAATTATAACCTTGCTACCTTCTTCATATTCTCCTGAAACTACTACAGTTCCATCTATTAAAATAGTAATTGGATAAGGTTGTTCAGAAATTAATTTTCTAAATTTTGATGTTTGAATACTTATTACTAATACTCCAATATGGCCATCAACATCTGAAGAAATATCTCTAATAAGTGATAGACTATAATCTTTAGATATTTCATCATATCTATATAGCCATGTTATTACTCCTTTATCTTCTCTTGCCTTTTTATACCAGGAGCTATTTCTTACCTCATTATTTACTTTTACTATATTAGAATTATCTAAAATGGAATCATTATCAACATAAAGCCTAATATTAGATAAATCATTATAATACCTTAAATAATTGCTTAGGATTGGATACTCATTATAAACCTTTACATTTTCTCCATAGCTTTCATACTTAGTTTTAACTATTTTATGTAAATTTTCATCTTGATATATCATATCTGATGTAGATGTTGCTAATCTTAAAGTTTCAATTAATCTTTGCTTTATTTGATTGGAATTAGCCCTTGCATCCTTCTTAGAATTTTCTATTACTATATCCCTCATATTAGTAGTTAAATAAACTCCAACTGTAAGAACAGTTACTGCAACTATTGTAAAATATACAATTAAAAGCTTAGTTCTTATTTTTAAATTATTTACTATAGCTCTAGTTATATTATTCTTATTAAAATTAAACATATCTTTATCTCCAAAAAGTATATATTATATTCATTTTAATTCAAGAAGCTAATTATGTAAATAATATCATCTTTTTAAATCACTAATTATATCTATATATTAAATGTAATTAATAGTGTATTTAAAAAAATTTTTTACCATTAAAATTTAATTATCTATATTGTATGAGGAGGTCTATTATGATTAGTAAAAAAACACCTTTTATTCTTTATGGTGGAGATTATAATCCAGATCAATGGCCAAAGGAAACTATAATAGAGGATATTGAATTTTTTAAGCTTGCTAATATAAATACTGTTACCCTACCTGTATTTAGTTGGGCTCTTTTACAGCCTGATGAAGATACCTATGACTTTCAATGGCTTGATGATATTTTAGATGTTTTAAAAGAAAATAATATTTATGTTTGTTTAGCTACATCAACAGTAGTTCAACCAACTTGGATGGCAAAAAAATATCCTGAAATATTACCAACGGATTTTCAAGGAAGAAAAAGAAAATTTGGAGGAAGAGCTAACTTCTGCCCAAATAGTGAAAAATATCGTGAGTTTTCTGTAAACCTTGCCACAAAGCTTGCTGAAAGATATAAAGATTACCCAAATATAATTGCTTGGCATATAAGTAATGAATATGCTAACTATTGTTATTGTGATCATTGTGAAAATAAATTTAAGGAATGGGTTGAAAATAAATATAAAACTATTGAAGAAGTTAATAAAGCTTGGAATATGAATTTCTGGGGACATACTCTTTATAGTTTTGATGAAATAGTTGCACCTTCAGATTTAAGTGAAATGTGGAATGGATATGATAAGCAGTGTACTACCTTCCAAGGTATGGCTATAGATTACAATAGATTTATGTCTGACTCAATTCTTCAATGTTACTTAGGAGAATATGAAGCTATAAAAGCTATAACTCCAGACATAAAGATTACAACTAACTTAATGGGAACTTTTAAGCCTTTAGACTATTTCAAATGGGCTAAGTATATGGATATAGTTTCTTGGGATAACTATCCTGGATTAAATGCAACTCCAAGTGATATTTCCTTCTGCCATGACTTAATGAGAAGTTTAAAAAAGGATGAGCCTTTTATGTTAATAGAGCAAACACCTAATCAACAAAATTGGCAGCCTTATAATAGTTCAAAACGCCCTGGTGTTATGAGACTTTGGAGTTATCAAGCTCTTGCTCATGGTGCTGATACAGTTATGTTCTTCCAAATGAGACAATCCATTGGAGCTTGTGAAAAATACCATGGTGCTGTTATATCTCATGCAGGTCATGAAAATACTAGAGTTTTTAAGGAATGTGCACATCTTGGTGAAGAACTTCAATCTCTAGGAGATACTATAATTGATTCAAAATATGATGCAAAGGTAGCAATAGTTTTTGATTGGGATAACTGGTGGGCAGTGGAATTCTCAAGTGGCCCATCTATTAGTCTTAGATATGTAGAACAAATAGAAAAGTATTATAAGGCCTTCCATAACTTAAATATTGCAGTAGACTTTGTAGAGCCTAATGAAGATTTATCAAAGTACTCTGTTGTACTAGCTCCTGTTTTATATATGCTAAAAGAAGGTGTAGCTGATAATATTAAAAACTTTGTTTCAAAGGGTGGAACCTTTATTACTACTTACTTTAGCGGATATGTAAATGAAAGTGATTTAGTTCAACTTGGTGGATATCCAGCAGAATTAAGAGATATGCTTGGCCTATGGGTAGAAGAAATAGATGCCCTTCCACCAGAAGTTAACAATTCAATTAATTTTGTATCAAAATTAGATTCCATGAAGGATAATTATAATTGCAATATGGTTTTCGATATTATTAATATAGAAAGTGCTGAAATCCTTGCAGTTTATGGCTCTGATTTCTATAAGGATACACCAGTCTTTACTTGTAATAAGTATGGTGATGGTTTAGCTTACTATATTTGCTCTAATCCTGAACAAGATTTTTTAAATGACTTTGCACTAAATCTAGCAAAGAAGAATAACTTATTATCAGAAATAAAACCTATAGATGGAATAGAAATTACAACAAGACATAAAGATAATTATTCATTAACATTTATTTTAAACCACAATGATAGTGAAGTTACTATAATGCTTGATGATAATAAAGAATATATTAATCTTTTAAGTGGTGGTAGTAATAGTAATGATAATGATAATGGCACTGGTAATGAAATTATAAAGAATAAATTAGTGTTAAAAGCTAAGGATGTAGCAATACTAAAATTGTAAATTTTTGGTCCCCTGGGGATGATTTTTAAACTGTAAATTTTTGGTCCCCTGGGGTAGATTATTTTAGCTAATAACTTTTTTCATATACATCTCTTTAAATAGATAAAGGAGCTATCTTAAAATTAGTTTAAGTATGGCTCCTTTGGATTTTTTATTTATTGATTTTTTATTTATTGATTTTTTATTTATTGAAATTTCATTTTATATAGTAATGGATTCAAAGTTTTAATTGAATGTTCATTCATAAATTTGATGTTTATTTTTCATAAAAATTTGATATAATATAAGTAAGATTCTAAATCTTTGATTTAGTAAATCTAACTTATGCAAAGCTAAATAAGAACTTACTTATATTAGCTAAAGAATAAAGGATTCTATAGTAACAAGTTTCTAAGAATTTTAATAAGAAAAGCTTAGTGCTCTTAACACTAAGCAATCCTTAGAACGTTTTAGTTTTAGGGCTATTGGATTGATTTATTTAAATAAAAATATAATCAACTGAAAAAGCACAACTATTCTTGGTCGGATGGAGTGCTTTTTTCATTTGTCTTAAAATATAATTTAAAACATTTAATACCCACATTAAGTTCAAATTCTAAAAGTTTAGTTTTTAAACTTAAAGCTTTTAATATAATTATAAATAAAAATATTAATATAATTATTAAAGTAAGTATCATATCCAATACCACCCCCTTAAGCTATGATGAAAGTCAACAATAACCCAAGGCGGAAAACGTACAACCACCGTAGCCATCCTACTACGGCATTCAAAATATCACTTTAGAATTATACCATATTTAGGTATGACATACATATAAGAAATTAGTCGAAATTAATTTCTTATAACTTGAAATAATTATAGTTCTTAAATTGTTAGATATATTTTATATTCTAATTATCTAAATAACAATGTTATGAATTATACTAACTAAAATAAAAAAGATACTAATTACCCATTGATTTATAATTAGTATCTCTCTTCTTTAATATATTAATTAAATATTTATATTATTTACTTCTCCTACCTCTAATAAAAAACTTAACTCTTCTACCTCACTAGAATCTTCTAAATTTCTTCTATACTTAATATTGCAAGTGCCAGTAGCTATTGCTTTTATTTTAAGTTTGCTTAGCTTATTATCTTCCCAAGCTATATCTACTATAAAGCCACCTCTTGCCTTTAAGCCTTTAACTTCTCCAGTTTTCCATTCCTTTGGGATTGCTGGTAGGATTTCTATATATTCTGTATGACTTTGAATTAACATTTCTGCTATTCCTGCTGTTCCACCAAAGTTTCCATCTATTTGAAATGGTGGATGCACACAAAATAAGTTTGGATAGGTTAATTTACTTAATAAGGTTTTTAAATACTTATAAGCTAGATTTGAATCCTTTAATCTTGCATAAAAATTAATTATCCAAGCACAACTCCAGCCTGTATGTCCTCCTCCTTGTGCTAATCTTCTTGATAGAGTATTTTTACAGCCTTCTATTAAAGCTTCATTTTTATATTCTGTAATTTCTTTACCTGGATATAATCCAAAAAGATGAGAAATATGTCTATGTCCTGGCTCCTTTTCTTCAAAGTCTTTAAACCACTCTTGAATTCCACCGAATTTATTTATTTTATATTTTGGTAGCTTGTCCATGGCAGTTTTTATTTGATCTTTAAAGTCTGTCTCTATATTTAATTCATCACTTGCTTTTATTACATTAGTAAATAAATCTCTAATTATAGCTATATCCATAGTTGATGATTTACTAGCTGCACAATGTCTTTTTTCATTATCTAAGAAATTATTTTCAGGGGATGTTGATGGACATGTATTTAAAATTCCATTCTCATCTTCCTTTAACCAGCTTAATAAAAATTCTGCTGATCCCTTTAAAACAGGATAATATTCCTTTAAAAATTCCTTATCTCTAGTAAAATCATAGTGTTCAAAAATATGTTGGCATAGCCATGGTCCTCCCATTGGCCAATATCCCCATTCACAGTTTCCTAAAACTTTATTGGAATATCTCCAAATATCAGAATTATGATTAGCTGTCCAACCATTACAATTAAATTCTTCTCTTGCAGTTCTAATTCCTGAAGCACTAAAATCTTTAATCATATTTAGTAAGGGCTCATGACATTCTGGAAGATTACAAACCTCTGCTGGCCAATAATTCATTTCTGTATTTATATTTATAGTATAGTTACTACTCCAAGCTGGTTTTAAATCCTCATTCCATATTCCTTGAAGGTTTGCTGGTTCACTACCACTTCTTGAGGAGGTAATTAAAAGATATCTTCCATAGTGAAAATATAAAGTTATTAATGATAAATCCTCTTCTCCACTTTTTAATCTTTCAAGTCTTTCATCAGTGGTAAGTAGTTCTTTATTTATCTTTATAGCTTGTCCATCGATATCTTTATATCCATTATTTGAGGCTTGTCCCTTGTTATCTTTATCTTCATTATTTGAGGCTTGTCCATCGATATCATTGTCTTTTTTATCTATAGCTTGTCCATCGCCATTATTATATTTCTCATCTATAGATTTTCCATCAATATATCTATATCCATTATCTGATGCTTGTCCCTCGCTATATTTATTTTCCTTACTTATAGCTTGTCCACTGCTATTCTCATATTTATTATCTACAGCAACCTCTTCTCCTAACTTAAAATCTACTCTAGAAAACAATTCAGTATATTCCCTTAAATGATTAGTAAATAATTCATTATAAGATAATTTACTTGCCTTATTTATAATTATTTTACTTAAGGCTTCTTCATTTCTTCCAAGGGAGCCTTGCATTACATTAAATTCTTCAAAATTAGTGCTAGCTGATAAAATTAAAACTACTTCAGTGGCATTCCTAACCTCTAATATTTCTTCATTTATATTAATATCACCATTAGTATTTTTAACTCTTAACCTTCCACAAAATTTTGTTCCTAACTTACCTTCTTCATCATAAATAATAGTTTTATTATCTGTATAACTAGGTAAATTATCTATTGGTGTTATACCTGTTAATTTAAGTCCTGCTTCTCCATCCTTATAAGATTTACTTTTTAATAAACTCTTTAGTCTTATATCAAAGTTAAGAGCTAACTCTTCCCTTGATGTTATCTTCATAACTAAAACCTTATCTTCTGCTGAAACAAAGGCTTCTCTTTTAATTTCTATATTTCCCACATTATATTTTACTATTACTAAGGCCTTTTCTAAATCTAACTCCCTAGAATAATTACTAAAACTATTATCTTTATAATAAAAGTCTAATAATAAATCTCCTAGTGGTGCATAGGATTCTGTGTAGGAAGATAACATCTTTTCATTTATTATTTCTTGAGCTTCATAATATTTTTCATTATCTATTAAATTTCTTACTTCTTCTAAATAATTCTTACTACTATAATTAGTTTTATCCTTTGGAAAGCCTGTCCATAAAGTATCCTCATTTAAAGCTATTCTTTCATTAAATACTCTTCCTAATACCATAGCTCCTAAGGTTCCATTGCCAAGAGGAAGTCCATCTACCCATTTATCTGCTGGTTTTTTGTACCAAAGCTTCTTACTCATATTATCTTAAAATTCATAATCCCTTTCTAAATTTATTTCTTCCTTTAATAATATATTGTCTGAAGATGATCCAACTAAAATATTGAATCTTCCACTTTCTACAGTCCAAACTTTCTTTTCTTCATTATAAAAAGCGAAATCCTTCTTATTTAAATGTATTTTTACCCTCTTACTTTCATTCACTTCTAAATTAATTTTTTCAAAGCCCTTTAATTCTATATTAGGTCTCTTTAAAGTAGATTCTACATCATTTATATAAAGCTCTACCACTTCTGAGCCCTTCATTTTTCCTACATTAGTTAAGTCTAATGAAACTGTAACATCAATATCATTTTCTAATTCATTAACTTCTACTTTTAAATTATCATATTTAAAGTCTGTATAAGATAACCCATGTCCAAAAGCAAATAATGGTTTAACATCATAGGTTGAAAAATATCTATATCCTACAAATATATCTTCATCATATCTAACCTTTTCTCCACCTGGGAATTCCCCAAGACTATGGGCTGGTGAATCCTCTAATCTAACTGGAACAGTATAAGATAATTTTCCTGATGGATTAACATCTCCAAATATTACTTCTGCAAGAGCTTTTCCACCTTCCATTCCATTATATGAAGTTTGGATAATTGCCTTTGCCTCTGGCTCAAAGCTTGCCATATCTACTGGTGAACCTGTTGATATAACTAAGACAGTATTTTTATTAACCTTTAATAATTCATTTATAACTTCATCTTGTTTATAAGGAAGTAACATATTTGTTTTATCATTACCTTCACTATCTATATTTACTACATCATCATCTTTACTTGACTGTAAGGCATTTTCATATAATTCAAAGTTTTCCTTAGTATGTTTTAATCCTCCAACAAATATTACTGCATCAGAGTTTTTAGCTAATTCTATTGCTTCCTTTAAAACTTCTTCTCTTTCATCTTCATTATTAGTGTATCCTCTTGCATATTTTACTTCTGTATTTCCACCAAGCTTCATTTTTAATCCAAGAAGTGGAGTTATTTCATATAAAGACTTAATTTCTGCTGAGCCCCCACCTGATGAATGTCTTATATCTGCATTTTCTCCTATAACTGCTATTTTCTTTAATTCCTTTTCCTTTAATGGAAGTATATTATCTTCATTCTTTAATAAAATTATTGATTCTCTAGCTATTTCTAATGCTTTTTCTCTATTTTCATAGCTATTATATTCTCCCTTTTTTCTATCCTCAGAAAACATTTTCAATCTATACATTAGTTTTAGTATATTTCTTATTTTCTCATCAATAACTTCTTCCTTCACTATCCCACTCTTTACTGCATGTATCATTGGATTTGCAAAGAAATATTCATCAAAGTTATAAGTTACTGACATTTCAATATCCATTCCACCTTCTGCAGCCTCTTTAGTGTCATGAACTCCAGACCAATCTGATATTACCACTCCATCAAAGCCCCACTCTTCTCTTAGAATTTCTTTAAGAAGCTTTGGATTATGACAACAATATTGATCCCATATTTTATTGTAAGCACCCATTATAGAATAAGCATTGCCTTCCTTTACTGCTGCTTCAAAGGCTGGAAAATATATTTCTCTTAGTGCTCTATCACTTACTATAACATCTACATTTAATCTTTCTGTTTCTTGATTATTAACTGCAAAATGTTTTACACAAACTGCTACGTCATTTTCTTGAACACCCTTTATATATGGAACCGCCATTTCCTTTGTTAAATATGGATCTTCAGACATATATTCAAAATTTCTTCCACATAGAGGACTTCTAATTATATTTATTCCTGGAGCTAGTATTACATCCTTCCCCCTACCTCTTGCTTCATTTCCTAGGACATATCCCTCTTTATATGCAAGTTCCCTATTCCAAGTTGCTGCTAAGGAAGTATTACATGGAAGATATGAAACATAATCATCAGAATATCCGTAAGGAACCCAGCTATCATCTGGAAACTCATTTCTTACTCCCATTGGACCATCAGCCATTTTTAATGGTTTTATTCCAAATCTTTTAACACCTTCTGTTCTAAAAAGTCCAGCACCATGTATCATTCCAATCTTTTCTTCTAATGTTAGGGATTTTATTATTTCTTCTATTTTATTTTCATTTATCATAAATTCTTCCTCCTTATTAATCTTATAGCCTCAGTAAACTTAAGGTAAACTGAGGCTAAATTTCTTATTTAAGAGTTATTGTTATTTTATTTGTATTAGGAGTTAATCTAATTCCATCTTTATCTTCTTTAGCTTCTGCACCTTCTACATTTTCTATATTAAATTCACCATTTATTAATATGCTGTAGCTTTCCTTAGCCTCTACATCAAAAGTAATAGTGTTATTTACCTTTAATGCTTTTGCTCTTAATACAACAGAAGCATTTTCATTTACCACTTCTACATAGGCTTCTTTATTATCTATTAAATTAAATACCTTTAATGTTACATCTTTTCCATAATCATAGTTTGGTACAATATCAACTGCTCCAACTGGAATTATGCTATTTTCTTTTATCATCATTGGAATACTTAAATATCCATGATTTTCTCTAATCCATTTTCCACCTTCATATACTTTTCCAGTTATAAAGTTAGTCCACTTTCCTTCTGGTAAATAATATTCTGCTATTCCTTCTGAATTAAAAATTGGTGCCACTAAAATATTATCTCCAAGCATATATTGTCTATCTAAATATCTGCAAGTTGGGTCCTCTTGATTTTCTAATATCATAGATCTCATTACAGGAATACCCTTAGTTGATGCATCAAAAGAAGTTTTAAATAAATATGGCATTATGCTACATTTTAATTTTGTAAAGAATCTAACTACATCACAGGATTCTTCATCATAAAGCCATGGCACTCTATAAGATGTACTTCCATGTAATCTACTGTGTGATGATAGAAGTCCAAAGGCTGCCCATCTCTTATATACATCTGGTGTAGATGTGCTTTCAAAGCCTCCAATATCATGACTCCAGAAGCCAAAGCCTGACATACATAGTGATAATCCACCTCTTAAGCTTTCTGCCATTGATTCATAATCTGAAGTACAGTCTCCACCCCAATGTACAGGGAATTGTTGTCCACCTGCTGTTGCTGATCTTGCAAATAATACAGCTTCATTTTCTCCTTTAACTTCTTTTACAACATCAAATACTACTTTATTGTAGATTTGAGTATAGTAATTATGCATTTTTTCTGGATTTGAACCATCAAAATACTTACAGTTTGTTGGTATTCTTTCGCCAAAGTCTGTTTTAAAGCAATCTACTCCCATATCCATAAGAGCTTTTAATTTATCTCCATACCATTTGCAAGCATCTGGATTTGTAAAGTCTACAATAGCCATTCCAGGTTGCCACATATCATATTGCCATACATCACCATTTTTCTTTTTAATAAAGTATCCATTTTCTTTACCTTCAGCAAATAATGATGATTCTTGAGCAATATATGGGTTTATCCATACACAAATCTTTAATCCCTTTTCCTTTAATCTCTTTATCATTCCTATTGGATCTGGGAAAACTCTATCATCCCATTCAAAGTTACACCAATTAAAGTCCTTCATCCAGAAGCAATCAAAATGGAATACATGAAGTGGAATTTCTCTACTTGCCATTCCATCTACAAATTCATTAACTGTTTTCTCATCATAATTAGTTGTAAAGGAAGTTGTAAGCCATAATCCAAAGGACCAAGATGGTGGTAATGCTGGTTTTCCAGTTAAGCTAGTATAGTTTTCTAAAACTTCCTTCATATCATTTCCTGTAATTATATAGTAATCTAAACATTCACCTTGAACACTAAATTGTACCTTTGTAACAAGCTCTGAACCTACTTCAAAAGATACTCTTTCTGGGTGATTTACAAATACTCCATATCCCTTATTAGTTAAATAGAAGGGAATATTCTTATAGCTTTGCTCTGTACTTGTTCCACCATCTTCATTCCATATATCAATAGATTGTCCATTCTTAATAAAAGGAGTAAATCTTTCTCCTAATCCATATACAGCTTCTCCCACAGATAGGCTTAGCTGATCTCTCATATAGGCTTTAGTAACTTCTTCATCTAAGAATTTTTCTCCACCTTCTTTTAAATAAGCTGAGCTTCTATTAGCACTCTTAGTTAAATACTTATCTCCATTATAAAATTCCATTGAAAAGTTATTTTTATTTATCTTTACATTTAAATCCCCTGATTTAACTGTGATTAATTCTTCATTTTCCTCTGTTAATATACCTAGTTCTTCTTTCTTCACTTCAAAATGTGGTCCTAAATCTTCTGCTCCCATATAATGATAAGCTCTTATTCTAAGAACATTTTCAAGTGGTGATGAGATCTTATATGTTATAACAGGTCCCCCTAAAGTAGCTCCTCTATGATTAATTCTATTACATGGAGCATATATAGTTAAAACCTTTTCATTTTTATCAGTACTATATACTTCTTCTGGACTAAATCTTGTAATTCCATCTTTATTTAGCCAACATCCATTACTAAATTTCATAAATTCTCACATCCTTAATTAATTATTGTAAATATACATTTTTTATCTCATTGTAATTATATATAATAATTAATTATTCTTATACCTAGTAAATTTCACCTATTTTATATTAATTTTTATTTATCTAGTTACCTAAAAGACTAAAAGTCCCTTAATGATATTTTTTCTTATATTTATTTAGATTAATTGTTTTCTAAAGAATTGCAATTTTTAATTTCATATAAAAAAAATCTGTATGAGTCTAAAAAATAGATTCTCATACAGATTTTTTTCTTAATTTATGTACTTATCTTCTTAATGGTGCTCCTGCATTATCTTTATATCCACCTGTTGCTATTGAAATTAAATCAATAAGCCAACCTATGCCAAAAAAATTAACAGTAAATAGTTTAACTAATCCCTTTCCGATTTTGCCTAAATAAAAATCATGTGCTCCAACTATGCCACCAATAGCACAAATTATTAAGGCTTTTTTCTTGCTTTTATCACTTGTTATTGTTGTATAATTCATCTTTTCTCCTTAGTTTGTTTATATTATTTAAATCTATTTTTCAATTTATGTATTGTAATCTATGTAACGTCCTATTCTCTTTATAAGTAATCTAATTAAATCCATAAATTATCTGGTTCTTAAATATCTTACCACTATATGGGTTATTAGTATATAATAAATGTATTTTTTATTTAAATTATGTGTCGATTCTAATAAATTATTTATATAGTATTAGTTTTCCTGTATAATAAAGGAAATAAAATTATAAAGGAGAAATTAAATGTATTGCTATAAATTAACTGATAGTGCTGATTTTGAAATGACTTATAAAAAATATATAAAAAAAGCCCTCTTGAAGGGTAGCTTAATCCTTGTTTCTGTAATTAATATTTTTATGTTTCTATTATCAATTTTAGTATTAAAATCTTTAGAGTTACAAATGGAAATCCTCTCATCTATAATTACCTTAACTTTATTATTAGAATTCTTTATATTCCTTATATCTTACAGAAATGAATGTAAAAAGTTATTAGCTACTGTTCCTAATAATGAAGTAAATATATCTTTTGATGAAGAAGGAGTTTATTTTGAAAGCCATGATATATCAAGACATGTTAAATGGAAGGCAGTAAGTAATGCTATTATAGATAAAGATAGCTTAAGACTACATTATAAACTTATTGGACTACCAGGAAACTTCTTTTACTTAAAATTCTTTGATGTTGAATCAGAAGAATTAATTAAAGATATTGAAAAATATATTAAGGTAAGGAGGATTAAATAATGAAATTTGAATTTAAACCCAGTGATTATAATCTTAGCTTCAGAGAATATTTAAAGTATTTAAATATAACTTCTCCAGTTATTACTCTATACTTAAAGACTATTACAGCTCCTACTTTAATACTTGCATTTTCCCTGATTACTTATATATTATCTGAAGATTATAGATATCTTCCTTATTTAATCCCATTTATTATTATATTTTCTGCCCTTCTTCTTTTATTATTTTTACTAATAATTAAATTAAGAAGAAAGAAAGCAATAAAAAATACTAAATTACTTTGTGATATTGAAAGTACTTTTTACTTTACTATAGAAGATGGTTATTTAATAAGAGAAAATGAATTTACTTTTCTTAAAACTAAGTTAAGTGAAGTTAAAAGTATTAAGCTTTTAAAGCATGGATTAATTTTATCCATTGAGAATGCTAAACTTTCACCCTTTATTCCAAAGGCTGCTTTACCTATTGCCTTAGAGGAATTTCTATCATTACTTATTAATGAAAATAGTTCTCTTATTGTATTAGATGAATTTAAAAGATTAAAGAAGAAATCTAAAAGGCTATATGCTATTTTAGTATTTACAATTTTATTATCCTTTGTCGCTAGCTTTTTTATTGGAAAATATAACTTTAAAAGGTATCCTTTAATACCTAATAGTGATTTAATTAAACAAAATGACAATACTTATCTTTATGAAAATGAAGATATAGGAATCTCATTAAACTTTCCAAGTAATTGGGAAAATAAATTTGGTATTGAAGAAAAGCCTGATAGAATAAATGTATATTACCTTGCAAATGGAAAGCAAAGTCATGATACTACTTTATTATTTTCAATAAGAGGTTTAGGGGCTATTTTTGATAACCTTACTCTTAATGTTATTAAGACTGAAGGTATGTATATATTTATTGGTCCTACTAAAATAGACCTAAAAAATGGTTTAAAAGAATATATAGAGCTATATAATGATATAGAAAAAATAAAAATAAAAGAAAATGAATATTATCATATTTAATTAACATTCCTTATTATTGTATTAATTTGTAATAAGTGTTAAAATATAAATATACAAATTATTACTATAATTTACTTTAATTTATAAGTTATACTTTCTTATTATTTCAATAAGGAAGTAAATATTTATATTAAGACTGCTAATATTGAATCATCTACTAGAGTTGAAGCTTTGTTAGTAAAATACTAAAGAAATTAATTAATATGATTCTATATAAGCAAAGGCGGTCTAAGGACTGCCTTTGTTCATTTATTTTAATAAATTTTTATCATTTATATACTATGGGAAAATAAAGATAGTGTAAAGTTTCGTATGAAAAGTAGAGTTAATTAAATTAGAGGAATAAATTTCAATTTATTCTTTAAAATTTAAAATTTACACCAAATTTAAGTATGACGAAAAGACCTTCGATGGC
>Ga0129315_1000840_pt1 | contig 17347 bp, 16 predicted proteins | sample Cm827metagenome_FD_94432 | JGI IMG/M metagenome (GOLD analysis project Ga0129315, IMG submission 94432) | Eastern black-and-white colobus group fecal microbial communities from Wisconsin, USA - Cm827 metagenome | ecosystem: Host-associated > Mammals > Digestive system > Large intestine > Fecal...
AATGGCATTGAAGTTTGGATTAAATCCAAATTATTTAAAACTTATGACAGCAATTATAGTGATAATTGCATTAAGTTTAAATTCAGGAGTATTTAAATTAAAAAGAAAAAGAAGAAAAGTTGAGAGTTATGTAAAAAATAGAAAAGGCGGTGATGTTGATGCTAAAGATTCAAGCATTGCACAAAGTCTTTAATGAAAATACTATTAATGAAAATAAAGTATTCTCTAATTTTTCTTTAGAAGTTAATAAGGGAGATTTTATTAGTATAATAGGATCAAATGGTGCTGGAAAATCTACATTATTAAATATTATCTCAGGAAATATTCAATGTGATGACGGGATAATTAAAATAAATGGAGAAGATGTTTCTAATAAAGATGAATATAAAAGGTCAAAAATGATAGGAAGAGTCTTTCAAGATCCCTCATTAGGTGTTGCTCCTAATATGACATTATTAGAAAATTTATCCTTAGCAGATAATAAAGGAAAGAAATTTGGATTAACGCTCGGTATAAATAAAAAAAGAATTCCATATTACGAAAAACTTCTTAAAGAATTAGATTTAGGGCTTGAAGATAAGTTATATAACAAAGTAAATTTATTATCAGGAGGGCAAAGACAAGCATTAAGTATGTTAATTGCAGTTATGTCTAAACCTAAATTATTACTATTAGATGAGCATACAGCGGCTTTAGATCCAAAAACTTCATTGAAAATAATGGAAATAACTGAGAGGATTGTAAAGGAAACTAACATTACAACTATGATGATAACTCATAATCTGAAGCAAGCAATAAAAACAGGAAATAGATTAATAATGATGCACAGAGGTAAAATTCTTATAGATGTTAAAGGAAAAGAAAAAGAAGAATTAACAACAGAAAAATTAATGAATTTATTTAAAGATGCTAATATTAATGATGATTTAAGTGATAGAAGTTTATTAGCATAGAGTTAAAATTTAATTAGAGATTGCTTAGGCAGTCTCTTTTTCTTTTTATATGTATATTTTATAAATTTTAATGGAAAAGTAATATCAAATAAAAAATAATTATATTAAAAGTTTGTTATTTAAATAACGATAAATGATGAAAATAAAAACTTAAAACTATAACATCTATTGTATAAATTATTAAAATAATTAAAAAATTAAGAAAATTTAAAAAAAACTAAGAAAAAAATTAAAAGAATTTAAATTATACATTAAAATAATTCAAAAATATAACTGAAATATAGCTATTACTTTAGATTTTTTATAAAAAAGAAGAAAATAGAAAAAATATGATAAAAATTTAACAAAAAAAGATTGACAAAAAATAAACAATGAAATACAATAGGATTGTAGTTAAGTTAAACAAATTTTAGCAAGATAACTAATTATTTTTAAAATATAAATCTTATCATTTAGGAGGATATAAAATGGTTGTAACAAATGCACAAGAATTAACTCAAAGAATTAATCAATTAAGAGAGGCTCAAAGAATTTTTGCAACTTATACGCAAGAACAAGTTGATGAAATTTTTAGACAAGCAGCGATTGCAGCAAATGATAATAGAATCAAATTAGCCAAAATGGCAGTTGCAGAAACTGGAATGGGTATAGTAGAAGATAAAGTTATAAAGAACCATTTTGCAGCTGAATATATATATAATCAATATAAAGATATGAAGACTTGTGGAGTTTTAGAAGAAGATAAAACTTACGGAATTACTAAGGTTGCTGAACCAATAGGAGTTATAGCAGCAATAGTTCCAACAACAAATCCTACATCAACAGCAATATTTAAAACATTAATAGCTTTAAAAACTAGAAATGCAATTATAATTTCTCCACATCCAAGAGCAAAAAAAGCTACAATTGAAGCAGCTAAGATAGTTTTAGAAGCTGCAGTTAAAGCGGGAGCTCCAGAAGGAATTATAGGATGGATAGATGAACCATCAGTAGAATTATCTCAAAACGTTATGAGAGAATCAGATATAATATTAGCAACAGGTGGTCCAGCTATGGTTAAGGCAGCTTATTCATCAGGAAGACCAGCATTAGGAGTTGGAGCAGGTAATACACCAGCTATAATAGATGAAACTGCCCATATAAAAATGGCTGTAAACTCAATACTTCTTTCTAAAACTTTTGATAATGGAGTTATTTGTGCATCAGAACAATCATTAGTAGTATTAGAACAAGTATATGATGAGGTTAAAAAAGAATTAAGCGAAAGAGGAGCTTATATCTTAAAGGGCGAAGAAGTAGATAAGGTAAGAAAAGTTATATTAAATGAAAAAGGTGGCTTAAATGCTAATATAGTTGGTCAATCAGCTTATAAAATTGCAGAAATGGCAGGAGTTAATGTACCAGAATCAGCTAAAGTTTTAATAGGGGAAGTAGAATCAGTAGAATTAGAAGAGCCATTTTCACATGAAAAATTATCACCAATTTTAGCTATGTATAAAGTAAAATCTTATGATGAAGCTTTAGAAAAAGCAGCTAGATTAATAGAACTAGGTGGTATGGGTCATACTTCAATTCTTTATACTGATCAAATTAAGTGTAGAGATAGAATATTACAATTTGGAGAAAAAATGAAAACTGCTAGAACTCTAATAAATATGCCAGCATCACAAGGAGCTATAGGAGATATATTTAACTTTAGATTAGCACCATCACTAACTCTTGGATGCGGATCATGGGGAGGAAACTCAGTTTCAGAAAATGTTGGCCCTAAGCATTTAATTAACATTAAGAGTATAGCTGAGAGGAGAGAAAATATGCTTTGGTTTAGAGTTCCAGAAAAAGTTTACTTTAAATATGGTTGTTTACCTGTAGCTCTTGGAGAGTTAAAGGACATGGATAAGAAGAAAGCATTTATAGTAACTGATAAAGTTCTATTTGATATGGGATATACTAATAAGGTAACAGAAGTTTTAGAAAACAATGGAATACAATATAAGATATTCTCAGATGTAGAACCAGACCCAACACTTAGATGTGCAAAAGCTGGTGCTAAGGAAATGTTAGATTTCAATCCAGATGTAATAATAGCATTAGGTGGTGGATCAGCTATGGATGCTGCTAAGATTATGTGGGTTATGTATGAACATCCAGAAGTTAACTTCCATGATTTAGCTATGACATTTATGGATATAAGAAAGAGAATATATAAATTCCCTACTATGGGTAATAAAGCTATGATGGTTTCAATAGCTACATCAGCAGGTACAGGTTCAGAAGTAACTCCATTTGCTGTTATTACAGATGAAACTACAGGAGTTAAATATCCTCTTGCAGATTATGAATTAACTCCAGATATGGCAATAGTAGATGCTGAACTTATGATGACATCTCCTAAGGGATTAACTGCTTGCGCAGGTTTAGATGTATTAGTTCACTCAATAGAAGCATATGTATCAATAATGGCTTCAGAATATACTAATGGCTTAGCTTTAGAAGCTATTAGATTAGTATTCAAATATTTACCAGATGCATATAATGAAGGAACTACTAATGTAAAGGCAAGAGAAAAAATGGCTCATGCATCATGTATGGCTGGTATGGCATTCTCAAATGCTTTCTTAGGAATTACTCACTCAATGGCTCATAAGTTAGGAGCATTCCATCACTTACCACATGGTATGGCTAATTCATTATTAATGAATGAAGTAATAAGATTTAATGCAACAGATGCACCTACTAAGCAAGCAGCATTTGCTCAATACAAATATCCAAATGCAGCATGGAGATATGCAAGAATTGCTGATCATCTTGGATTAGGTGGAAATAGTGAAGAAGAAAAAGTTGAATTATTAATAAAGGCTGTTGAAGAATTACAAGCTAAATTAAATATGCCTAAGACAATAAAAGAAGCAGGAGTTTCAGAAAGTAAGTTCTATGCAAGTCTTGATGAAATGGTTGAGCAAGCATTTGATGATCAATGTACAGGAGCTAACCCAAGATATCCATTAATGAGTGAATTAAAGGAAATGTATATTAATGCTTATGAAGGGCCTAAGGCTAAAGAAACTAAAAAAGCAACAAAAAAGAATAAATAATTTTTAAATATAAAAATAGGATGCTCTTTAGTATCCTATTTTTTTTATTAAAAAACATAGAAATAACTTTTTTATGATATTATTTATATATGTATTTATAAAAATATAAATTTATTGTATGGAGGAATAAATGAAAAAAAATATATTAAAGGTTATGTTAATTATAATTATAAGTATGGTTATAACAGGTTGCCAAATTACATCAAAGGATTTGCAAGGCAAAGAGAAAGATAATATTAAAGATACTATAGATTTAGTATTGTCCTATGAAAAGGGATATGATGATACTATGAAAAAACATATCAGTGAGAAAAATTTCTATGTATGCAATTATGCAGAATTTTATTCTAGATATATTGGGGAAGTAAATATTAAGAATTATGAAAGTGAGATTGTTAGTATAAGAGAAGATCAAGGTAGATATGTTGTGTGTATGACATTAAATGTTACAGCTGTATCATTAGAAATACATGAGCATGATGATGGAAGTGTTCATGAAGAAGGTAGTGATGAAGCTATTGGAGAAGATGTGCCAGTAGAGGTTATTTTAAAAGAAAGAAATGGGGAGTTATATATAGAAGGATTTACAGAGTATGAAAATCTTGAAAAAGCTAAAGAATTAAATGAAGGATTTAAATAAAATTTGTAAAGGGGAAGAGGTGATTTAATGAAACCATTAGCAGAAGTAATGAGGCCTCAAAAATTAGAAGATTTTATAGGACAAAAAAATATATTAGGTAAAGGAAAACCTTTATATAACTTAATTGTAAGTAAAAAAATACCTAATTGTATTCTTTATGGACCTCCTGGTACTGGAAAAACAACTTTGGCAAATATAATGGCTAATTATAGTGATAGAAAATTTTATAAATTAAATGCAACAACTGCATCAGTTAAGGATATTCAAGAAATCACTGAAAGTCTAGATAGCTTACTTAATTATAATGGAGTAGTTATATATATAGACGAATTACAACATTTTAGTAAGAAGCAACAGCAAGCTCTTTTAGAATTTATTGAGAATGGAAGAGTAACACTAATAGCGAGTACTACAGAAAATCCTTATTTTGCAATTCATAAAGCAATACTAAGTAGGTGTAATATATTTCAATTTCAATCCCTAACTATAGAAGAAACCATTGAAGGATTAGAGAAAGCAATAAAAAGATTAATAAATGATGGAATAGAAGTAGAATATACAATAGATGCTTTAAAATATATTTCAGAGATTTCTCAAGGAGATTATAGAAAAGCTTATAATATATTAGAGCTAGCTATTAATTCTCAATTAAATAAGGTTAAAAATATAAATATTGAATATATAGAGAGTTTAAGTCAATCTCATATAAGGGCAGATGCCAGTGGAGATGAATATTATAATTTTTTAAGTGCCCTTCAAAAAAGTATAAGAGGAAGTGATGCAGATGCTGCAGTTCACTATTTAGCAAGATTAATTAAGTCAGGAAACCTTCAAGCTATAATAAGAAGAATTTCTGTAATTGCAGCAGAAGATATAGGGCTTGCACATCCTAATGCACTTACTGTGATAAATTCAGGAGTTGAGTTAGCTCTAAAGGTTGGTTTACCAGAAGCTTCATTAATATTATCTGAATTAGTAATATATCTTGCAACTCTACCGAAGTCAAATAGTGCTTATTTAGCAATATCTAAAGCAATGTCAGATTTGGATAATAAAAATATTGGAGATGTACCAAAACATTTAAAAGATGCTCACTATTCTGGAGCAAAAAACTTAGGGGTTGGAGGATATAAATATCCTCACGATTATGAAAATAATTATGTGAGTCAACAGTATTTACCAGATAATCTAGAGGGAATAAAATACTACAATCCACAAAATAATAAATATGAAAATAGTATAAAAAATTATTGGGAGAATGTAAAAAAGTAATCCTTTATAAAAATTACTATAATAATACTTAATATAGCTTTTATAAAGATGTGATATTATTGACAAGAATTAAGTGGTTTGATAATATATATGAAGTAAATACAAGTAAAATGGTCAACATTAAAAGGGGGAAGAATAATGAAACTTTCTACTAAAGGAAGGTACGGGGTCAAGGCTATGGTAGACCTTGCAATGCACTATGGAGATACCCCTGTTTCAATAAAAACAATCTCTCAAAGACAAAGTATATCTGAATATTATTTAGAACAATTATTTTCACCATTAAGAAGGGCGAAGCTTATAAAAAGTATAAGAGGAGCACAAGGTGGATATGTTTTAAATAGTGCACCAAAGGATATTACAGTAGCAGATATTATGTATGTTCTTGAAGGTCCTGTAGAAATAGCAGAATGTATTGAAGGTACTGAATGTGACAACATAGATTTTTGTGCTACTAGATTGTTATGGGAAAAAATTAAAAATAGCATTGATGAAGTAATGGAAAGCATAACACTTCAGGATATAGTTGATGATTATAATAGATTAAAGCACGAAAGTGAATCTATTAAGTTTGTAAAGAGGAGCGAGTAAAGATGAAAAACGTGTATATGGACTATGCAGCAACTACTTATGTTAAACCAGAGGTTTTAGAAGAAATGATGCCTTTTTTTACAGAAAAGTATGGTAATCCATCATCTTTCTATGGTATTTCAAGAGAAACTAAAATGGCTATAGACAAAGCTAGAAATAGAGTTGCAAAAGCTTTAAACTGTGATTTAAGTGAAGTTTATTTTACTGGTGGTGGTTCAGAAGCAGATAACTGGGCAATTAAAGGAATTGCTTCAGCTCATAGAAAAAAAGGAAATCATATAATAACTACTAAAATTGAACACCATGCAGTTCTTCACACTTGTGAATATTTAGAAAAACAAGGATTTGAAGTAACTTACTTAAATGTAGATAAAGAAGGCTTTATAGATTTAGAAGAACTTAAAAATGCCATAACTGATAAGACTATATTAGTTTCAATTATGTTTGCAAATAATGAAATTGGAACTATTCAGCCTATAAAGGAAATAGGAGAAATTTGTAGAGAGAGAAAGGTTTTCTTCCACACAGATGCAGTTCAAGCAGTAGGAAATATACCGATAGATGTTAAAGAAATGAATATAGATTTATTATCTTTAGCAGGACATAAAATATATGGACCAAAAGGAATTGGTGCTCTTTATATAAGAAAAGGAGTAAAAATAGACAATTTAATTCATGGTGGTGGTCAAGAGAGAGCTAGAAGAGCTGGAACTGAAAATACACCATCAGTAGTAGGCCTTGGAAAAGCAATTGAACTTGCTACAGAAAATTTAGAAGAACATAATAAAAAACTAATTGTTCTTAGAGATAAACTAATAGATGGATTATTAAAGGTACCTCATACTAGGCTAAATGGTCCTAGAGGGGATAAGAGGCTACCTGGTAATGTAAATATTACTTTTGAATTTATCGAAGGTGAATCTATTCTTTTATCATTAGATTTTGAAGGAGTTTGTGCTTCAAGTGGAAGTGCTTGTACTTCTGGATCTTTAGATCCATCTCATGTTTTACTAGCTATTGGGTTGCCTCATGAGTTAGCACATGGATCTTTAAGATTAACATTAGGTGATGGATCAACAGAAGAAGATGTTAACTACGTCTTAGAAGTAGTTCCACCTATTATTGAAAGATTAAGAAATATGTCACCATTATGGGAAGACTTTATTAAGAAGGGAGAAAAATACTATGATGTACAGCGATAAGGTAATGGATCATTTTAGAAATCCAAGAAATGTGGGGGAAATTGAAAATGCAAGTGGTGTTGGAGAAGTTGGAAATGCCAAATGCGGAGATATAATGAAGGTTTATTTACAAATAGAAGATAATATAATAAAAGATGCTAAATTTAAAACCTTCGGATGTGGCTCTGCTATTGCATCTTCATCAATGGCAACAGAATTAATTATAGGGAAAACAGTTGAAGAGGCTTGGGACCTATCCAATAAAGCCGTTGCAGAAGCTCTAGATGGGCTTCCACCTGTAAAAATGCACTGTTCTGTATTAGCAGAAGAAGCAATACATAAAGCAATAAATGACTATAGAAAAAATGCAGGATTAGAGCTATGGGATTTCGAAGAACATGATGACATTCACGATCATGTACATGGAGATGAGTAGAGATTAATATGAAAAAGAAAGTAGTAATAGGTATGAGCGGCGGAGTTGATAGCTCTGTTGCTGCCTATCTTTTAAAAGAACAAGGTTACGATGTTATAGGCGTAACAATGAAACATTTTGATGATGAATCTGAAGACTACGTTGAAAGAGAAGGGGGATGCTGTTCCCTTTCATCAGTTGAGGATGCTAGAAGAGTTGCTGATAAATTAGGAATTCCTTTCTACGTTCTTAATTTTAAAGAGTCTTTTAAAGAAAAAGTAATAGATTATTTTGTTCAAGAATATATGGAAGGTAAGACACCTAATCCGTGTATTGCTTGTAATAAGCATATAAAGTTTGATGAGTTTTTAAGAAGATCTAAAGGAATTGGAGCAGATTATGTTGCTACAGGCCATTATGCTAAAATTCAAAAAAATGAAGATGGTAGATATCTTCTAATTAGAGCTGATGATGATAGAAAAGATCAAACTTATGCATTATACAATTTTACTCAAGAGCAATTGAGCCAAACTTTAATGCCTTGTGGAGATTATACAAAGGATAAAATAAGAGAAATAGCAAAAGAAATAGGTTTAGCAGTTCACAATAAAAAAGATAGTGAAGAAATATGTTTTATACCAGATAATAATCATGGTAAATTCATTACACTAGTTAGACCTAATGAAGTAAATCAAGGTAATTTCGTTGATAAAAATGGTAATATATTAGGAAAGCACAAGGGAATAGTATATTACACTATAGGTCAAAGAAAAGGACTAGGCATAGCTTTAGGAAGACCAGTTTTTGTTACTGATATTAATCCTAATACTAATGAAGTTGTTCTTGGACCAGAAGAAGATATATTTAAGACTGATTTGGTTGCAAAAGATGTTAATTTTATTCCTTTTGATAAACTTGAAAAGGAAATGACAGTTCAAGCGAAGGTTAGATATTCAGCAAAACCTTGTGAAGCTATAATATATCCTTTAGAGGATGGAAAAATTAAGGTTTCATTTAAGGATAAGCAAAGAGCTATAACTAAAGGACAATCCGTTGTTTTCTATGATGACAATATAGTAGTTGGTGGCGGAATAATAGAAAAAATAATATAAAAGGTAAAAGTTCCTATATTTTAATATATAGGAATTTTTTTTTGCTTTTAGGAAAAAATAATCCTAAGCTTCTTTGAAGGGTGTGATGCTATTTTGTTAAAAACAAAAGATTTTTATTTGCTTAAGGTTTTTGATATTAGGGGGAAGTATCTAGGGATTATAGATGATATTTATATAGATTTTTATAATGGGAAAATTAAAGGCTTTTTAATTTCTAATTATTTGCTTTTTACTAAAAGGAATTTTATTAAGGTAGAAGATATTATTTATATAGAAGATGTGATGATTATTAAAGAACTAAAGAAAAAAGAAGGAATATCCTTTAGAAGTATTAAAGATATAGATGTAAAAGATAAAAATAATATTATTAAAGGAATACTAGAGGATTTAATTATAGATAGAAAGGATTTATCTATAAAAGGATTGATTATAAGCTCAGGGATATTTGACAGAATAATTAAAGGAAAGGAAATATTACTTTTAAAGGAATGTATCTTAGGAGAAGACTTTATTTTATATTACGGAGATAGTAAAGTAATGTTTAAAAGTATTCCAAGAAAGAGGAAAACATGCTGATTAGTAATAAAATGAAAAAAGGAATTTATTACAGCTTATTAATAATATTATTAATTATTATCATAATCTTATATTTAAAATTGAAGACATTGAATAGTATAGTAAATATAATTTTTATAAGCTTTATATTAGCATATACATTAAAGCCTTTAAGAAATATATTATGTGATAAGATTAAGATTAAGAAAAGAACATCTTCAATAATTATAATACTTAGCATAATTTTTTCTATTTCAATATTTGTTTATATATTGATTCCTTCTATTATAAGAGAAAGCTATAATTTTGGTAATATACTAGATAATATAGATATTTATGTAGAGGACTTAGCTAAAAAGTTAAATATAAATAATATTTCATTTTTTGATGTTGTATATGGAAGAATAAGTGATGAAACTAACATCTTCTTTAGGAATTTTTCAAATTCTTTAGTAGATAACTTAATATCTTCTTTAGAAAGTATTATATCTTTAGCTATAGTACCCATAGTAACATATTATTTTCTTGTAGATGGTGAATTAATTTTTAATAAACTTTTGTTAATTTTACCTACAGAAAAAAGAGTTTTAGCTAAGAAAGTTATAACTCACATTGATAAGGTTTTGTCTAGGTATATAATAAGTCAATTGCTTTTATCCTTAATTATTGGAATTTTAACAACAATAGCACTTTTCTTTTTGAAGGTTAAGTTTTCTATATTACTAGGTGTTTTTAATGGGGTGTTAAATATTATTCCTTATTTTGGACCCATAATTGGTGGAATTCCAGCAGTTTTTATAGCGCTTATGGAATCTCCGAGTAAAGCATTATGGACTTTAGTAATTGTATTTATTATTCAACAAATAGAAGGAAATATATTATCCCCTAAAATAACTGGTGATAGCACTGATATGCATCCAATTATCATTATAATATTACTCTTAATTGGTGATAAATTAGGTGGATTTATTGGAATGATAATTATAGTACCTATAGGTGTTATTATTAAGATTATTTATGAGGATATTAATGATTATTTGTTCTAAAATAAAATAATTGACATATTATAATAAATAAACTATAATTTCATTGAAATAAAATAAAAATTAATATTTAGCGTTGAAGAGAATGAGTAAATATACACTATGTATTCAGAGAGGAAGTGGCTGCTGAAAACTTCTTACATAATATATTGAAGCTATCTTGGAGCTGTTTTTATCTAAGTGATGCATTTATGCATAATTAGGGTGGTACCGCGGAATATATGTTTTCGTCCCTTATTCTATATAGGGATGAAAACTTTTTTTATTATATAAAGCTATAAATGGAGGTAAAATTATGAAATTCATAGGAACTAATGAGCTTAGAGAAGCTTATTTAAGATTTTTTGAATCAAAAGAGCACTTAAGATTAGAGAGTTTCCCTTTAGTGCCTAAAAATGATAAATCATTATTGTTAATAAATGCAGGTATGGCACCTCTTAAGCCGTATTTTACAGGATTACAAGAGCCACCAAGAAAAAGAATTACAACTTGCCAAAAGTGTATTAGAACTGGTGATATTGAAAATGTAGGTAAAACATCAAGACATGGTACTTTCTTTGAAATGCTTGGTAATTTTTCATTTGGTGATTACTTTAAAGAAGAAATAATACCTTGGGCATGGGAATTTATTACTGAAACTTTACAAATTCCAAAGGACAAATTATACGTAACTATTTATTTAGAGGATGATGAAGCTTTTGATATATGGTGTAAAAAAACTGATGTAGATCCAAAAAGAATTTTTAGATTAGGTAAAGAAGATAACTTTTGGGAAATAGGTGTAGGACCATGTGGACCTTGTACTGAAATACATTTCGATAGAGGAGAAGGTGTTATTACAAACGTAGATGACTTTGTAAAAGCAGCTGATGAAGATAGAGTAGTTGAATTTTGGAATTTAGTATTTACTCAATTTGATAAGGATGAAGAAGGAAACTATAATAAGTTAGCAAATCCTAATATAGATACAGGAATGGGTCTTGAAAGAATTGCTACAATTATGCAAGGTGTAGATAATATATTTGAAATAGATACAGTTAAAAATATATTAAACAAAGTTGCTGAACTTTCAGGAGTTAAGTATGGAGAAAATTCTCAAAAGGATATATCTTTAAGAATAATTACAGATCATGTTAAATCTGTTACTATGCTTATTTCAGATGGAGTTCAACCAAGTAACGAAGGAAGAGGATATGTTTTAAGAAGGCTTTTAAGAAGAGCTGCAAGACATGGAAGATTGTTAGGAATTAAAGGATTATTCTTAACTGAAATTGTTGAATCTGTAGTTGATAATTATGGAGATGCATATCCAAGTCTTAAAGAAAACAAGGAATATATTGAAAAAATAGTTTCTTTAGAAGAAGAAAGATTCAATGAAACTATAGATTCAGGAATGATTATATTAAATGATTATATTGAAGAAATGGAAGCTTCAAAGGAAAATATCTTAAAGGGAGAAAAGGCATTTAAGTTATATGATACCTATGGATTCCCAATTGAATTAACAGAAGAAATATTAGAAGAAAAAGGCATGAAGGTTGATCATGACTCTTTCAAAAAGGAAATGGAAGAACAAAGACAAAGAGCTAGAAGTGCTAGAGGTGAATCCTCTTATATGGGAAGTGATGAAAGCCCAATAAATAAGATAGAAGCTTCAATTAATACTGAATTTATTGGATATAATAATATTGAAGTTAATTCAAAAATTCTTGTTTTAGCAAATGATACTGATTTCGTAAATGAATTATCAAAGGGAGATAAAGGTTATATAGTAACTGAAGAAACTCCATTCTATGCTGAAATGGGTGGTCAAGTAGGAGATAAGGGTACTATTAAGACTACTAGTGGAGAAGCATATGTTTATGACACAAAGAAAAATGTTGGTGGAAAAACTATACATTATGTTAAAGTTACTGAAGGCAATATAAAAATAAATGAAGATGCAACACTAAAAATAGACTTATTAAGAAGAAATAATATTGCAAAAAATCATACGGCAACACATATGTTACATGAAGCATTAAAGCAAGTAGTTGGTAAACACGTAAATCAAGCTGGTTCATATGTAGATGATGAAAGATTAAGATTTGACTTTGCACATTTTAAAGCATTATCAGAAGAAGAAGTTCAAAAATTAGAAGATCTAGTTAATATTAAAATAATGGAAGTATTTAATGTCCATACTGATTTAATGACTTTAGATGAAGCTAGAAATTCAGGAGCTATGGCTTTATTTGATGATAAATATGGAGATAAAGTGAGAGTTGTTAGTGTTGGAGAATTCTCAAAGGAACTTTGTGGAGGTACACACGTTCATAATTCAGGAGAAATAGGATTATTTAAAATAATATCTGAAGCAGGTGTAGCAGCAGGAATTAGAAGAATAGAAGCTGTAACTGGTATTAATGCAATAAAATACATGGAAGAAAAACAAAGACTGTTAAAAGAAGCATGTAGCGTTCTTAAGTGTAGTGAAAAAGATGTACTTAAGAAAATAGCTTCTCAAGGTACAGAAATTAAAGAAAAAGAAAAAGAAATACTAGAACTTAAAAATAAATTAGCATCAGGAGTTGAAGATGAAATTATAGCTTCAGTTAAAGATGTTAATGGAGTTAAAGTGGCTGTATTTGAAGTAGCAGATATAGATGGAAATTCCTTAAGAGACCTTGCTGATAAGGTTAGAAATAAACTTTCAAGTGGAGTAGTTGTATTATTTAGTAATGTTTCTGGAAAAGTAAATTTAATATCAATGGCAACAAAAGATGTATTAGATAAGGGTATTCATTGTGGTAAGATAATTAAAGAAGTAGCTGCTATAGTTGGTGGTGGTGGAGGAGGAAGACCAGATATGGCTCAAGCCGGTGGTAAGAATCCTGAAAATATAAAAACTGCAATGGAAAAAACTTATTCTGTAATAGAAACTTTGGTAAAATAGTGTACTTTTAAAAAATTTTAGTTTATAATATAATTAATAGATATAAACATTGAATAAAATTCGAAATAAATGATATACTATTATTAGAAGAATTTAACTAAATATAAGTAAGGGGGTGGGCTGCAATTAGCAGCAGTTATATGAACAATAACTTAGATGCAACAATGCAATTTAATTTAAACATCAACAAAGGAGATTTAACAAAATCAATATTAACAGATGTTTATAATGCCTTACAAGAGAAAGGTTATAACCCAGTTAATCAGCTAGTTGGATATCTCATTTCAGGAGACCCTTCTTACATTACAAGCTACAACGGAGCAAGAGCTTTACTAAGAAAACTTGAAAGAGATGAAATTCTTGAGGAAGTTATAAAATCTTATTTAGAAATAAAATAAAGAGTGCCCGTTTTATTCGGGCACTCTTTATTTTTTAAGGAGTAATAGATGAGAATATTAGGTTTAGATATAGGATCAAAAACTATTGGTGTTGCAATAAGTGATCCATTAGGATGGACTGCTCAAGGAATAACTACTATTAGAAGAACTAAGAAAGAAAATGACCTTGAAGAAGTTAAAAAAATATGTAAAGAATATTCAGTTGAAACTATAGTTATTGGATTGCCTAAAAATATGAATGGAAGTATTGGAGAGTCGGGAGAAAGAGTTCTTGAATTTTCAAATCAAATAAAAGATTACACAGGTTTAAAAGTTGAAATGTGGGATGAAAGATTAACCACAGTGGCAGCTCATAAAGCTATGATAGAAGCAGATTTATCAAGGAATAAAAGGAAAAAAATAGTGGATAAAATTGCTGCTATTTATATCCTTCAAGGGTACTTAGATAGATTAAGTATGAAATAATACTTTAGTATCAATTGAAAATTATTATTGACAAGTGACAAGTGGAAAATTACAATTATAAAAAAAGGAGATTTTTATGAATAAAGATTTAAAACAATTAGAATTATATGATGAAGATGGTAATTTAGTGAAATTAAATGTTGTAGCATTTTTTGATATGGTGAATCCAGATACAGAAGAAAAAAGTGAATATGTTATAGTATATGATGATAATTACACTGAAGATGATATATTTGCTTTAAAAGTAGGAGTAGATGAAGATGGGGATGATTTATTAATTCCTATTGATGATGAAGTAGAACTTGCTGCAGTTCAAGAAGCATATGATACTATTTTTTCAGAAGAAGAGTAGTTTTTAAATAAATAAAATAATGTAGAAGGGGGTGTGTTGTCTGTGGAACATTCAAGCACTATAGATTTTAATGTTTTAAAGGAAGATTTAAAACAAAAAGGGTATAAATTAACTCCGCAAAGAAGAGCTATCGTTGATACAATAATAGATAAGGAAGGCGAGCACTTAACAGCAGAGGAAATATACGATGAAGTAAAGAAAAATTGTCCGGAAATAGGTCTTGCAACTGTATATAGAACTATAATTTTATTAGAAGAATTAGGAGTTGTATGCAAGTTAGATTTAGATGATGGATGTAGTAGATATGAATTAGCTCGTAGAAATGAAGGGCATAGACATCATCACTTAGTATGTAATGAATGCAAGGGCGTAATTGAAGTCCAAGATGATCTTTTAGATGAACTTGAAGAAGAAGTTGAAAGATCTTATGGGTTTAAAATTATAGACCATAGTGTTAAATTCTTTGGTATTTGTAGAAAGTGTCAAAGTAAGATGGAAGAAAATAAAAAATAGTGGATGAAGAGATATCTCGTATAGAGGAATCTTTAAGTTACATAATTTAGGAAGAAGGAGGGGACATATTGAAAAACGAAAAGGCAAAAGTTAGGATTATTCCTTTAGGCGGAATTAATGAAATAGGTAAGAATATAACTGTAATTGAATATAAAGAAGATATTATAGTTATAGATTGCGGTCTTAAATTCCCAGATGAAGATATGTTCGGTATTGATTTAGTAATACCAGATATTAGTTATTTATTAAAAAATAAAGATAAGATAAGAGGAATATTTTTAACACATGGTCATGAAGACCATATAGGTGCATTACCATATGTTTTAAGACAATTAAATGTACCTGTATATGGAACGAAATTAACTCTTGGAATTGTTGAAACAAAACTTAAGGAACACGGATTATTAAGTTCAACAGAACTTATAAGAGTAAAACCAAGAGATGTCATTAAATTGAATTCAGTATCTGTAGAGTTTATTAAAACTAATCACTCTATAGCAGATTCAGTTGCAATTGCAATACACACTCCATTAGGAGTTGTATTACACACAGGAGATTTTAAAATAGATTATACTCCTATAGATGGAGAACCTATGGATTTTGGCAGATTTGCAGAAATAGGTAAAAGAGGAGTGTTAGCTATGTTGGCAGATTCAACTAATGTTGAAAAGCCAGGATATACTATGTCAGAAAAAGTTGTAGGAGAAAGTTTTGCTAGATTATTCTCTAAAGCAAAGGGAAGAATTATAATAGCAACATTTGCTTCAAATGTTCACAGAATACAGCAAATAATTGATGCAGCGCGATTACATGATAGAAAAGTCGCAGTATCAGGAAGAAGTATGGAAAATATAGTTGCTGTAGCTACAGAACTTGGCTATTTAGAATTTGAAAAAGACATATTAGTAAGTATAGATCAAATTAATAAATATCCAAATAATAAGGTGGTTATTATAACTACAGGAAGCCAAGGAGAACCTATGTCAGCTCTTACAAGAATGGCAAACTCTGAACATAGAAAGGTTAATATAGTTGAAGGAGATACTGTAATTATATCTGCAACACCAATACCTGGAAATGAAAAGTTGGTTTCAAGAGTTATAAATCAATTATTCCAAAAGGGAGCAGAAGTAATTTACAAGTCCTTGGCAGAAATACACGTTTCTGGGCATGCATGTCAAGAAGAATTAAAACTTATGCATAGTTTAGTAAAACCTAAGTTCTTTATTCCAGTTCATGGAGAGTATAGACACTTAAAGCAACATGGTGAGCTTGCAGTATCTTTAGGACTTCCAGAAGAGAATGTATTAATACCTGAAAATGGTGGAGTAATAGAAGTTAATAGAAATTCCATTAGAAAAAATGGGACAGTAAGTGCAGGGCAAGTATTTGTTGATGGATTAGGTGTGGGAGATGTTGGAAATATAGTATTAAGAGACAGAAAACATTTATCTCAAGATGGTATATTAACAGTAGTTGTAACACTATCCAAAGAAAATAACTCAATTATTGCTGGACCAGATATTATTTCTAGAGGATTTGTATATGTAAGAGAATCTGAAGGATTAATGGACGAGGCTAAAGAGATTGTTAAAGATGTTTTAAGAGAATGTGAAGAAAGCAATATAACAGATTGGGCTAGCTTAAAGTCTAAGGTTAGAGATGAACTTAGATCTTATCTTTATGAAAAGACTAAGAGAAAACCTATGATATTACCAATTATAATGGAAATATAATCTAATAGGTTGACATTTTTAAATAATAACCTTAGAATAAGTATAGTTTAAATAATTTTTTTAAATTGGATACTCACGTATCCAATTTTAT
>Ga0129315_1000842_pt1 | contig 17306 bp, 15 predicted proteins | sample Cm827metagenome_FD_94432 | JGI IMG/M metagenome (GOLD analysis project Ga0129315, IMG submission 94432) | Eastern black-and-white colobus group fecal microbial communities from Wisconsin, USA - Cm827 metagenome | ecosystem: Host-associated > Mammals > Digestive system > Large intestine > Fecal...
AGAAGAAAAGTTGATTTGTCACCAGATTATTGTTGTTTTGAAATAGAAGATTTATTCGTTGTTGGCTATGGTCTTGACTACGAAAGCTTCTATAGAAATGTTCCTTATGTATTTAATTGGGAAGATAAATAAAATACATATATTTACAATAATAAAAAAAAGCTGAATTAATCAGCTTTTTTTATTTCTAAGAAAAATATCTAATTTTTATTAAGTTCTATTGCTGTATTAGGTACTTTACCAACTATAATAGTTTCAGCAATTGGTATTTGGCTAGCAATTTCAACCTCTCTACTTTTTAATGGCACAATTAATTTCATCTTCATATTTACATTTAGATATATTTTATGTCTAGTTTGATTTATTCCAGCACTTTCAAAAACAGATTCATAACTACTAGTAATATTACCAATTTGAGTCATATCAACATTAATCTTAGGACCTAAATTATAAAAAACTAAGCTTTTAGTCATATATCCCAAAGGTACCTTTAGTCCTACTTCTTCTAACTCACCTATTTTATTATTAGATGCTAATACTAATTTTGCTGATAAGTAATTTAGTTTTACCGTATCAGCCCTTAACATAGTTATATTCCCCTCATTATCTTTCTCTGTAATTATCATATCCTTGTAATCAAAATCTTTAGAGTAAATATCTAAGGCTGTTTCATTAATTATAGCTGTGGCTTCCCTTCTAAGTTTTTCTTCTCCAATAGACAATACAGTTGGAAGAATATTTTTATCGAAAAAGTATAAAATAGAATTAAATAGTAGAAAAATGGCAATAATAACCATTATAATCTTAGGGTGTTTAATTTGAAATCGTATTTTAGATCTTTTTGTATAATACTTCATAGTCACCTTCTAGAGTTATTATTTTACTCTTAATATAAATATGCTATAATATATTATATTATTTATTATGAACCATTAAATAATTACAAATTATAAGGGAGGAACAAATGGCTAACAAAGATACTTCTAGAACAGAAAAAAGCCAAGCTAATGTTAAGAAAAATAAGAACACTAGCAAAAAAAGTAAGAAAAAAAATCAACCTAAATATAAGAAAATTTTGAAAGGTACATTTCTTGGGATACTAGTTGCATTACTTCTATGCGTTGTAGTAGGACTTGGATATGTATTTGCAATTATAAAAAGTACTGAAGAATTAGATGTTAATGCAGTTTTAAGCTTAAATGAACCTTCTATGCTTTTTGATAGCCAAGGAACATATATTGATAATTTACCTACTGACGAAGAAAGATATAAAGTAAGTTTAGATGAAATGTCCGACTACCTTAAAGATGCTTATATTGCCATCGAAGATGAACGTTTTGAAACTCATCCTGGTATTGATATAAAAAGAACTATAGGATCTGCCTTAAGATCTGGTATTTATTATTTTACTGGTAAAGGTTCTGTACAAGGTGGTTCTACTTTAACTCAGCAATTAATTAAAAATACATTATTAACAAATGACGTAAAAATAGAAAGAAAAATTAGAGAAATTTATCTTTCTTTAAGTCTAGAAAAGAAATTATCTAAGGATCAAATATTAGAAGCATATTTAAATACTATTCCTTTAGGTGGCAAGGTTTATGGTGTTGAAGCTGCTGCAAAGTACTACTTCGAAAAAAGTGCTAAAGACTTAAGCTTACCTGAATCTGCATTTATTGCTGGATTAACTCAAGCACCTACTGATTATAGTCCCTACAATCCTGCTAACAAAGAAGATCCTAGTCTTTACTTAGATAGAACTAAAACAGTTCTTATGAAAATGAAGGATTTAGGAAAAATAACTCAAGAAGAATATGATGAAGCTTATGCTTTTGTAGATGCAAATCAATTTGCATTTTCTCAAACAGTTATTACTTATAAAATAAACTATGAATGGTTTGTATATCCTGCAATCGATCAAGTAAGAGAAGATTTAAAAGAAACATACAAATATACTGATGAAGAAGTTGATAGATTATTCTCTACAGGTGGACTTAAAATATATACTACTATGGATAGAGCAATGCAAGATTCTACTCAAGCAGTTTTAGATGATAGAAATAGTATTCAACAACTTGATATTTATGCTAACCCAGAAGTTACTGATGAAAATGGTACTCCATTACTTCAAGCCGCAGCTGCTATAATGGATTATAGAACAGGAGAAGTAAAAGCCCTAGTTGGTGGTAGAGGTGATCAGCCTGCAAGATCTACTAATAGAGCCTATTATGCTTTAAGATCTATAGGTTCATCTACTAAACCACTTACAGTTTATGGACCTGCTATAGATACAAAAACTATTACTGCAGGGACTGTACTAGATGATGCTGGTCTTCCATCTTCTATTAAAAGTAAATATCCTGGATGGAATCCTCAAAACTGGAACTTTAAATCAGATGGATATATTACAGCTAGAGAATCCATTGCATTATCTAAAAATGTACCTACTATTATGATTGAAGATAAACTAGGTATTGAAAATGGATTATCCTATGGTGAAAAATTAGGTTTAGTATATGGTGATGAATCAAAAACTTTATCAACATTATCTCTTGGTGAATTTCATGAGGTATACGATGATGGTTCTAAAGATGGTGGAAACCCATTTATATTAGCTTCAGCCTATGCTACATTTGGTAATAATGGTTTATATACAGAGCCTATGTTATACACTAAAGTTGTAGATGGTAGTGGAAAAGTATTATTAGAAAAGACACCTAAACAAGAACAAATTTTTTCTCCACAAACTGCATATATTATGAGAGATTTACTTAAAGGGCCTTTATCTTTTGATGGCGCTTTAGCAAAGCTTCCTAATATGCCTGTAATAGGTAAAACAGGTACAACAAACTCAGTTACAGATTTCTTATTTGCTGGATTAACTCCTTATTATTCAGGAGCTGTTTGGATTGGTTATGATAACCGTAGTGCAATGGGTGGAGCAAGTTACAGTTCTTCTGCTGCTTCTCTATGGGGTGCCGTTATGGCTCCAATTCATGCTGATTTAGAATATAAAGAATTTGATGGAAATCCTGGTGGAGTTACAACTGTTACAATTTGTAAAGATTCTGGTAAGAGAGCAACTGACCTTTGTTCACATGATCAAAGAGGCTCAAGAGTTTACACAGAAATGTTTATATCTGGAACAGAACCTTCAGGAGTATGTGATGTTCACGTATCAGCTAAAGTTAACAAAAACAATAATAAGTTAGCTACAGAAAATACTCCAAAGGATTTAGTTGAAGAAAAAGTATTTATTAAAAAAGAAAATGCATCTACAAGTGCTGCTGATTATAAATATGTTTTACCAACAGAAAAGGATGATACAAAGGCTCCTGAAAAAATCGAAGAGTTTAAATTATCAGACTTAGGAATTAAAGTTGGTACTAATGCAGATGATGCAATAAATCTTCTAAAATCTAAAGGAGTTAATGTTACTATTAAAAATAATGATTCTAAAAATAGAACTATTAAAAGTATCTCCTCTGATAAAGCTAAAAAGGGCGATACTATAGTTATAGAACTAGAGTCAGAAACTCCTAATAATAATAATAATAATAATAATGAAGAACCAAACGAAAACGGAGAAACAGAATCTCCTAATGAATAACTCTTCATTTTACATTTTGAATATTTAATTAGTGGCTACTTAAGTAGCCTCTTTTTTTATTTCTTTATATGAATATTTATTATGTAATAGTTTCATTTTTCTTTTAATTTCCTTTAAATCAAGGGTTTTATTCTAATTTTATGAATTAATTTTGCTGCCTACTTGCAAATTTTAATAAAATGTTATATTATATTTTTATTGAAATCAAATAAATTTTATACTAATGAAAAGGGGGAATTATTTTGAATTTATTAAATAATGTAATATTATCAATTAATGATATTCTTTGGACTTACATATTAATAGCAATGCTAATAATAATTGGTCTTTATTTTACATTTAAAACAAGATTGGTTCAATTTAGAAATATTAAAGAAATGTTTAACCTTTTATCCGATGGAAAACCTAAAGATAAAACTTCTGTTTCATCTTTTCAAGCCTTTTGTATAAGTACTGCTTCTAGAGTTGGTACTGGTAATCTTGCTGGTATTGCAACAGCTATATCTATTGGAGGCCCAGGGTCTATTTTTTGGATGTGGCTTATTGCATTAATTGGATCAGCATCAAGTTTTATAGAATCAACTTTAGCTCAAATATATAAAAAGAAGGATGGAAAGAGCTTCATCGGTGGTCCTGCCTACTATATGGAGAGAGGATTAAAAAAAAGATGGATGGGTGTCATATTTGCATTTTTAATTACCATTGCTTTTGGATTAGTTTTTAATTCAGTGCAAGCAAATACAATCACTCTTTCATTAAGTAGTTCTTTTGGTTTTAATAAAATTGTAATAGGCACAATTATAACAGTTTTAACCTTAGCTGTTATTTTAGGTGGAATTAATAGAATTGCAAAAATATCTTCTATTATTGTTCCTATTATGGCTATTGCATATATATTAGTTGCTTTGTTTATAGTTTTTAAAAATATCACTTCTTTACCTGGTGTCTTTAAAATGATATTTGAAAATGCCTTTGGATTTAATCAAGTTCTTGGAGGTGGGGTTGGTGCCGCACTTATGCACGGAATAAAGAGAGGTTTATTCTCAAATGAAGCTGGTATGGGATCTGCTCCAAATGCAGCAGCTACAGCTACAGTTTCACATCCTGTTAAACAAGGATTTATACAAACCCTTGGAGTATTTACAGATACATTAATAATATGTAGCTGTACAGCTTTTATTATATTATTAGCTGATGTACCACTAGATGGTTCAATTAAAGGTATTGAGCTTACTCAGTTAGCCTTAAGTTCTCAAGTAGGTTCTTGGGGTGGTATATTTATTTCAGTATGTATTTTATTATTTGCTTTCAGTTCAATAGTTGGAAATTATTATTATGGAGAAACAAATATTCAATTCATTACAGATAAAAAAATCTATATTCATTTATACAGAATATCTGTTGGGTTTATGGTGTTTTTTGGATCCTTAGTAAGTATGGATATAGTTTGGAATTTGGCGGATGTATTTATGGGCCTTATGGCTATAATAAATCTTATAGCTATAATACTTTTAAGTAAAATAGCTATTAAAGCTTTAGAAGATTATAAATATCAAAAAAGTCAAGGAATTAAAGATCCAGTATTCTACTCATCATCTATTCCTGAATTAGAGGGTCATATGACAGAATGGCCAGTATATTCTGAAGAAAATCCTGATGATGATGACGACGAATTAGTAGCATAAAAAAAGGAGGTTGCTTAGACAACCTCTTTTTTTTTATTTCTTAGCAACAGCCTCTAAATTATAATTTATTACTTCTCCATTATCTGCTCTTACAAAAGATTTAATAAATTCCTCTGTATTATCCTTATTAATAATTTTTATATTAAATACATATGCTAGTACCATTTCCTTATCTGAATTATTAATATAGGCTAAAATAGGCTTTCCTTCTATTTTTGCATTAATATTTAAACTTTTAAAGTTATTATTTACACTTTCTCTTGCTTTTTCTTCATCTATATTTATTTCATCTATATAATTAATTGCTTCTAATGAATAATTAGTATATCCCTCTAACTTGCCTGTTATTTTGTTAATTAAGCTATTTATTTCTTGTTGATAACAAGGATATTCATTTCTATATTTATAAAATATAACATTATATACTAAAGAGTTATCATTATCCTTACTTTTAATCTCCTTGAAAGCAAACTTTTCCTTTGTTATATTAGAAATATATGTTTTAGCCAAAGCAATAGCCTTATCTCCACTAATTTCTTCTGCTTTATATTTTTCTTCTCCTAAATTTTTATTAGAAAATCCTACAACCCTATAGTCTTTATCAATATCAACTCCATAGTTACCAACTATAACTGAATATTTTATAATAGAATTTTTGTTTGATAATTTATTCAATGCCTCTTCTTTTACTACAGCATCTTTAATTATGCTATTTTTTTCAATTATATCATTATCATATAATTCCTCTATAAATTCTTTTGCTACCTTAACTTCTTTTGTGCCTCTATCTAGTATATTACTTACGCTAAATCCTATAAGTAATAACAATACTATAATAATTACACTAAAAACTATACTTGCTTTTTTAAATCTCATTGTATCCTCCTTAACTTACCATAGTAATAAAATCAAATCTTTATTACATACAATGATTTATTATATTATTGTTCATTATATATTCTACACCATTTATTAAAGAATATAAAGAATATTTTAAAAAATATATACATGATATACTCTTTTATTTTTAAATTATCTTATTATATAAAAAAGCTGTAAGACTATTCTAAATATAATCTTACAACCTTTTTAATCTTTATAATCTTTATTTTATACATCCTATTATTTCATTTATATCTTTAATACCCTGCTCTATACAAAAGCCTTCTATTTCTGATATTATATCTTTTCCAGCTAGTGGATTTATAAAATTAATAGTTCCTATTTGTATTGCAGTTGCTCCTGCCATCATAAATTCAATTGCATCTATACCGCTTGAAATCCCACCCATTCCTACTACTGGAATATTTACTGCCTTAGAAACTTCATGAACCATTCTTAATGCAATTGGCTTTATCGCTGGTCCCGAAAGTCCTGCATATCCATTATTAAATACAGCTTTTCTCTTATATGGATCTATTGCAAATCCTTTTAATGTATTTATTAAAGATATTGAATCAGCTCCTGCTTCCTCACAACTAACTGCCATCCTAACAATGTCCTCTGCATTAGGAGAAAGCTTAACCATTAGAGGCTTATCAGAAATTCTCTTTATCTTGGATACTACCTCATATGCAACATTTGATTTTATTCCAAAGGCCATTCCTCCTGATTTAACATTGGGACAAGATATATTTAGCTCAATCATATCTATATCTGTTCCTATTAATCTTTCAATAGCTTCTTCATAATCTTCCATGCATCCACCACCAACATTTGCAATTATGTTTGTTCCTAATTTCTTCATCATTGGTAATTCCTCAGATATAAATTTATCTATTCCTGGATTTTGTAATCCAACAGAATTCATCATTCCTGATGGAGTTTCGTATACTCTAACGCCATCATTCCCCGCTTTAGGATTTAATGTTAGTCCTTTTGAGGATATTCCGCCTAAAATTCCAACATCATAAAAATTATTATACTCTGCTCCAAATCCAAAGGTTCCTGAGGCAGCTATCACTGGATTTTTAAATTCTACTCCATTTATATTTACCTTTAACATTACAACTTCCTCCCTTGACTTTAAAGCTCCACATAATATCCATCAAAAACTGGACCATCTTTGCAGGTTCTTTTATTTCCATCTTTTGTTTTGCAAGTACATACTAAACAAGCACCTAATCCACAAGCCATATGCTTTTCCATAGATACATATATTTTTACATTCTTTTCTTTACACATATCTACTACTTTTTTCATCATTATCTCTGGCCCACAGCAAAGAACAGTATCATATTCTTCTACTTTGAGAATATCAGTTACAAATCCCTTGTGTCCATGCTTTCCAGTATTAGTACTTAAATAGGCATTATCAGCATATTCCTTTATTTCATCTATTAAATAAATATCATCTCTAAATCCTGCATATAAATCTATTTGGGAATTTCTATTATTTTCTCTTAACTTTTTAGCTACCTCTAGCATAGGTGCAGTACCAATTCCCCCTGAAACTAATGCTACTTTTCCAAGATCCTCATATACATTAAATCCATTTCCTAATGGTCCAGTAAGATTTATATAATCTCCATTTTTAAGATCAACATATTCTCTAGTACCATTTCCTACTACAGCATATAAGAAAGTTATAGTTCCTTGATTCTTTTCACATACACTTATAGGTCTTGGAAGTAACGTTTGTCCATTTAACTTTAACATATAAAATTGTCCCGCTCTTACTTCATTATTATCTTCTACAACCATTTTGTATATTCCAGGGACTATGTTTTCATTTGATATAACTTTTGATTTAGTATAAGCCATCTTCATTAGTTCTCCTCCTATAGATTCTCTACTGCAGCTCTTATTTCATCTCTCATTCTAATAGCTTCTTCTCTTGCGCATAATGCAAATTCTTTTTCTCTTCCTGATTGCTTCTTATAAGCTAAAAGTATAGCTCTTGAAGAATTAACAATTCCGCCATTTCCATTGTTTAAATATATAGCTACATCTTCTGCTTTTCCACCTTGTGCACCATATCCAGGTATTAAAAAGAACATATTATTAAATCTCTTTCTTATCTCAATTCCCTCTTCAACATGTGTACAGCCTATTACTCCACCAATACTTGAATAACCACAGTCTCCAGATACTTTACTTCCCATTTCAGTAAGCTTATCTCCAACAATTTTATAAACATCTCTTCCGTCTTCAGTTTTTATCATTTCTATATCTTCTGCCCCTGGATTTGAAGTTCTAACTAGTGTAAAAACTCCCTTGTTTCCTTTTTCCATATATGGCATATATGGTTCTATACTGTCCATTCCCATATATGGACTTAAAGTAATAAAATCTGCTTCAAAATCTCCTTCAAAATGAGCCTTTGCATATTGTTTAGCTGTTGCAGCTATATCTCCTCTTTTTATATCTGCAATAATAATTGCATCTTTTTCTCTTAAGTAATCTAATGTTTCTTTATAAGCAAGCATTCCTTTTAATCCTAAAGCTTCATAATAAGCTATTTGCACTTTAAAGCAAGCAGCTACATCTATAGTTGCATCTATTATTTCTTTGTTAAATTCAACTAACGCCTCTGTTTCACTTCTTCCTTCCAAAAGATGATCAGGTATATATTCAATAGCTGTATCTAAACCAACACATACAACTCCTCTTTCCTTTACTCTATTGTATAACTTATCTATTATAAAACTTTTCATATTATCCTCCTACTTTTTATAAAGAATTCTTCCAGACTTTATAGTCATTTGAACTTCACCATAAAACTCCATTCCTTCAAAAGGCGTATTTTTAGCTTTTGAATGGAAATCCTTTGAATTTACAACTATCTTTTTATCTAAATCTAATAATACTAAATCTCCATCCATCCCTGGACCTATAACACCTTTATTCATTCCAAGTATTTTAGCTCCATTCCTAGACATTATCTCACTTAGTTTATTTAAAGCTATTTCTCCACTTTTAACTAAACTTGTATAACAAATTGGAAAGGCAGTTTCTAATCCAACCATTCCTGGTGAACCCTTTTCCTTATCTTCTTTTGTATGGGGTGCATGATCTGTACCTATACAATCTACTACTCCATTTCTAATAGCTTTTATTATAGAATTAACATCTTCTTTATCTCTTATAGGTGGATTTACCCTATAATTATTTACATCCTTTGTTAAAGCTATATGATGTGGTGTAACCTCACAAGTTATATTTTTAAAGTTTCTCTTTGCCTCTTCAATATACTCAATAGCTTCTTTAGTACTAACATGGCACATATGAAGTCTAGCACCCGTTTCCTTAGCTAAATATATATCTCTTAAAGTCATTATATTTTCTGCCATTCTCATATCTATATCTGAAAATCCTCTATCTTCTGCATGAGACATTATAATCCAATTATTTTCCTTTGCTTTTTCCATAGCTTCAAACATCACTTCAGAACTCATAACACCAACACCATCATCTGAAATTGCTTTAAGCTTTTTATCTCCTATAAATTCATTTAGATGAGTTAAATCTTTTCCATTAAATCCATTAGTAACTGATACACACTGATGTAAGTCAATTAAACCTAACTCTTTTTCTCTATCTCTTACCATATCTAAAACTTCTTTATTTGAACATATAGGATAAGTATTTGCCATTAAACAAACCCCTGTGTAGCCTCCTCGTAGAGCTGCTCTTGATCCTGTTTCTATATCTTCCTTATAAGTTAGCCCAGGCTCCCTAAAATGAGCATGTGTATCTATAAATGAAGGCATTACTACAAGTCCATTGGCATCAATAGTTTCTATATTATCTATATTGATATTTAATCCTATTTCTTTAATTATTCCTTTTTCTATATAAATATCTCCAATAAAATCCTGAGAATAGTCAACAATCCTAGCATTTTTAATTAATAAATCCATAATTTCACCTCTTCTATTATAAATCAGATAGTTTTATTATATTATCGCAATAATCACACTTATAAGTTCCTTTGTCTCCATTAATTAATGTAAATGTATGAGGAACATAGCTTTCTACAGTTGTTATGCATCTTGGATTATTACATTTTATTATATTTACTACCTCTCTAGGTAACTCTGGTTTTATTTTTCTAAATATCTCCCCATCCATTATTTCATTAATAGTTAAGTGAGGAGACAATAAAGTAATGATGGTATAATCAACATCTGAAGAATTTTCAATTTTTATAATATCCTTCTTTCCCATTTTTTCACTTTTTACATTCATTATTAAAGCTACTTGGCTATTTACCTTATCTAAATTTAAATAATTAAATATTTTAATTCCAATCCCTGCTTTAATATGATCAATTACTAATCCATCCTTTATAGTAGTTATTTCCAACATCTATACCACCCCCAAAAGCTTTGCAATTAATGCCATTCTTACATACATTCCAAATTCTGCTTGTTTAAAATAACAAGCTCTACTATCCTTGTCCACTTCTATATCTATTTCATTTACCCTTGGTAATGGATGAAGAATTATCATATCGTCTTTTGCCAATTTCATCTTTTCTGTATTTAATATATAGCTATCTTTCAATCTTAAATATTCTTCTTCATTAAAGAATCTTTCTTTTTGGATTCTAGTCATATAAAGAATATCTACTTCATTAATTACATCTTCTAATTTTTCAACCTCTTTAAAATTAATATTATTTTTTAGTAATATTTCCTCTCTAATGTAGGCTGGTAGAGATAATTCTTTAGGTGAAATTAATATAAATCTAGTTCCACTATATCTAGACATTGCTTTTATTAACGAATGTACTGTTCTTCCATTTTTAAGATCACCGCATATTCCTATAGTGTGATTTTCTAGACCATTCTTTAATGTTTGAATAGTTAAAAGATCTGTTAAGGTTTGAGTTGGATGTTGATGACCTCCGTCACCAGCATTAATTATTGGAACCTTTGAATACATACTAGCAAGTTTTGCTGATCCTTCCATAGGGTGTCTCATTGCTATTATATCTGAATAGATAGATACCATAGTAATAGTATCTGCTAAAGTTTCCCCCTTTGCTGTTGATGTTGAATTTGGCTCAGAAAAACCTAAGATTTTTCCACCAAGTTTCATCATAGCTGCTTCAAAACTAAATCTAGTTCTAGTACTTGGCTCATAAAATAGTGTTGCTAATATTTTCCCATGACAAATATGAGAATATTCTTTAGGATTTGATATAATTTGATGTGCTAAATTAAAGATTTCTTCTAATTCCTTTTTAGAAAAATCCATTGAATCAATTAAATGCTTATTTTTCATATTATCACTCCTTGTTAACATCTCTGTGTTAAATTTAAAGGTTCTACTATTTTTTACATAAAAAAACTTCCTTATAATAAAGGAAGACATAGTAAACACAAGTATTTAAAATACTTTAATCTCCCTTATTAATCTCTCTGGATCAACTTAAAGGTTTTCTTTTCCAATAGAATAACACTTATACTACTCATTGTCAAGAAACTATTTATATATAAGAATAGAGCTGTTTTTCTAGCTCTATTCAAAATTTATTATTATATTATTCTTAATACTTCTCCTGGATATATTAAATTGGGATTACTTATACCATTTAATTTTGCTATAGACTGATAACTTAATCCATGAGTAGCAGCTATACTAGAAAGAGTATCTCCTGGTCTTACAGTATAATAAATCTTAGATTTATTATCTCCTCTTATTAATAACACTTGTCCTGGATATATTAAATTGGGATTGCTTATTCCATTAATACTTGCTAGAGTTTGATAACTAACTCCATATTTTGCTGCTATTAAAGAAAGACTATCTCCATCCTTAACAGTATAATAAATAGCTTCGTCATTTGAAGCATCTTTCTTTGATGCCTCTATCTTTAATACTTGCCCTGGATATATTAAATTTGGATTACTTATGCCATTTAATTTTGCTATAGATTCATAAGTAGTTCCATATTTAACAGCTATTGAAGAAAGAGTATCTCCTTCTTTTACTACATAATTAACTCTAGTAACTTCTCCTATAGTATCTTTTGGTTCTTCTTTAGTACCACTATCATTGTCACTATTAGTGTTGCCATATCCATTCATGGCTTTTTTAATTATTATGGAAGGATAATCTACTATCATATAGTTTTGATCACAAACTACACCAGCTACTTTATTAGTTCTAATTAAATTTGTTTCTCCTCCAAATTGCCACATTCCATAAGCTCCTTTATAGGTACACTCAGTAGCCCATTGTGCAACCCATATAGAATAATCTATTCTTATATCCTCATTTAAATAGCTCTCAAGAAATGACTTGCTTGAATATACTCCTACAAAATATCCTCTTTCCTCAAGATAATCTAACCAAGCTTTCGCTAAATTTGAAACTTGATTTTTGCTAAGATTTTTATGAACACTATCTTCTACATCAAAGTAAATAGGAAGTTCAAATCTTTTATTTTTTAGTACATTATCTTCTAAAAATTTTGCTTCTGCTATAGCTTCCTCTACTGTAGTAGCCATACTATATTGATATACACCTACCTTTAAACCAACAGCTTTAGCATTTTTATAATATTCTTCAAATCTATTATCTTTAATTCTATTATAAGCACCTCTAATTATAGCAAATTTGACACCTTCATCAGCAGCTTGCTTGAAATTAAAGTTTCCTTGCCAAGTGCTTACATCTATACCAAATGTTTTGCTCACTTTATATCTCACCTCTATTAAATATCTTTTATCTTTTGATATATTTTCTCTTATTATTTATTATATTAGTAATAATATATTATGTTATCGAATTATTTAGTTTATTATAAATACAAAAGAGTGTCAAAATTTTGACACTCTTTATAACACTCTTATTATTTATTTTTAGTTTAATGCCAATTATTCATTACATCATCCCACATCATTTTACCACACTTAGCAAGTGTAACTGTTCCATAAACACTATTAGGTATACCCATTGATAAAACTGTAAATGAAAAGTTTCCTTTTGGTAATCTTATTAACTCTGTGTCATTTTCTACTCCAGTTTTATCTCCAGTTTTACTTGAAATTTCATATTTTAAATCATCTGGAATATATAAAGCTAATTTATTTTTAATTTGCTGTCTAGTTAATATATCAATTAACATTTGACTATCTTCTTTATTTAAAAATGTTCCATTATATAAATGCTTCCAAACTTGAGCTAAATCATAAGCAGAAGTCATATTTTCAACTTCATCCTTTGAATTTCTCTCATCAGTTGTTTTTCTATTTAAAACAGTGTTTTTTAAACCCATACTTCTTATATCATTATTAATATTTTCAATTCCAAGTATATCTATTATCTTATTAGCTGCAGTATTATCACTTTGAATTAACATTGCAACTAATAATTCAAAAACAGTATATTCTCTCTCATTAAATTCATGAATTATTCCTGTTCCATATACTTTATCTTTACTATCAATTTTAATTTTATCTAAGAAATCTATTTTCTTATCTTCTTCTGCTTTTATTAAAGATACTGCTATAGGCAACTTCATACAACCTGCCGCCGTCATTTGAACGTTTTCATTGTAACCATAAATATAACCACTCTTCAAATCTTCGAAAAAAAATCCATATGTTCCAATTCTTGATTCTAAATATTTCTTTATCTCTTTCATAATACCCTCCAGCTTTCTTACTGTATTCTCTGCCTATTTTAATTATACCATATTGTCAGAAAATTTTGAAGTATTCCTCAAAATAATTTAAATTAAAAGTGGTGAAGTAAATCTCCACCACTTATAATTCCCTAATCAGCAAAAGAAATACCTACTTTTTTTGCCACCTTAACTAATTCTCCATTAGGATCAACTAGCTTTGATTTTTGGCCAATAACATTTTCTAAGCTATCGCTTGAGATTTTACCATCTTTTAAAGAAACCATTTCACCAAATTTTCCTTCATTTATTAATTCAACAGCTGCTACTCCATATCTAGTTGAAAGAATTCTATCATATGTTGATGTTGTTCCTCCTCTTTGTATATGTCCAAGAACTGTACATCTAACTTCTTTTCCTGGTAATAATTTTTCTAAATCATCTGCTAACTTATTACCTATTCCACCTAATCTAATTGGATCTGGACTATCAGCAACTATTTTAGCTACTACTACTTCTCCATCCTTTGGCTTAGCCCCTTCAGCAACTACAATTATACTAAATTCTCTTCCTTCAGCTTCACGAGCTTTAATTTTTTCTACAATTTTATTTATATCATATGGAATTTCAGGTAATAGTATTACATTAGCAGAACCAGCTATTCCTGATTCTAATGCAATCCAACCTGCACCTCTTCCCATAACTTCACAAACCATAACTCTATGATGAGATTCTGCTGTTGTATGCAGCCTATCTAAAGCTTCAGTTGCTACATCAATAGCTGTATTAAATCCAAAAGTAACATCTGTAGATGCTAAATCATTGTCTATAGTTTTAGGCACTCCTATAACTTTAACACCTTTTCTTGCAAAGTCTCTTGCAGAAGTTAAAGTACCATCACCACCAATTACTATTAATACATCTACTCCTTCTTTTTTTAAATTTTCAACCGCAACATCAGAAACATCCTTTTTAACCATAACGCCATTTTCTTCAACTAAATAATCAAATAGATTGTCTTTATTTGAACTATATAAAATAGTACCACCTCTATTTAGAATTCCTGAAACGCTATCTAAAGTTAGAGGTACATAGTCATTATTGTACAATCCTCTATAACCAAACTTATAGCCTATTACTTCCATTCCATAATTTAATATCGCTGTTTTTGTTACGGCTCTTATTACTGCATTTAACCCAGGGCAATCTCCCCCACCTGTTAATAATGCTATTTTTTTTATTTGCTGTACCATAAAAATTCCCCCTACCCATTTAGTTACTTTATAATTGATTGTATTTTTTTAAATTTTCTGTGAATTTCATGCAAAAAAATAATTGCTTTATAATTTTCTTTTGTAATTCTTTACAATTCATTCTTTTCTTATCATAATTATAATATCATAAAGATAATTTACTGAAAAGTAGAATTGTTCATATTTTCAATATTTTTTTATTTAGGTAAAATTATACTATGAATTCATAATAATGTATAATTAATTTAATCCTCATATATTTTATTATACATTATTATTTAATTATATTATTACTATTTTATTAAGGAGGTATTATGAACAATATTAATGAAGAATTTACAAAAATTGAATTAGATAAAACTAAGCAAAAAAAGTTAAAGAATAAACTTTTAGCTATTGGAAATGAAATTAATAAAACTGAAAAGACTTTCGAAGAATTAAAAATCAAATTATCTAAAGAAAAGAAAGACGTAGATAAACTTGAATCTTTTACTTTATCCTATATTTATTTTAAGATGAATGGTAACATAGATGAAAAAATTTCTAAAGAAAAATTTGAATTTTTAGAAGCACAAGCAAAATATATTGAATGTGAAGATTATTTAAAAAGATTATTCCTTAATAAAAAGGAAATATTAAATGAAATATCTCAGTTGGGAGATTTAGATTTGAAATATAATGATTTATTAAATAAATCATCTGATTATATTTTAAGCTTAAATAATGATAAAAGCAAAAATGTATTAAAAATATTAGAAAAAATTAAATTTCTATCTATAGAAAAAAGAGAAATTCAAGAAGCTTTATTTGAAGGAGATAGACTTATTCCTTATATAGATAATGCTATATCCTCATTAAATAGTGCAAAAAGTTGGGGTATTTATGATATGATGGGTGGAGATTTAATAGCTACAATGGCTAAAAGGTCTAGGATGAGTGATGCTTCTAATGCACTTAACTCCATAAAGATAATGCTTAATAAATATAATTCTGAACTAAATGATTTAAGTGAAGATATAAGTGTATCATTGAATTTAGATAGTTTTTCAGGATTTATGGATTATTTTTTTGACAACTTTTTTACCGATTATTTTATTCAAGGTAAAATCAACTCTGCTCTTGATTCATCTATAGATTTAAAAAATAAGGTTATAAATATCCAAAATAAATTAACAGATAAATTAAAACTCTCTGAAAAGAATTTGGAAAATCTAAAGATAAAGCTAGAGGAAGAGGTTAAGAAATAAAAAAACAGGGATATCCCTGTTTTTTATATTGTTAAAGTTACTATTCCTGCAAGTGATAATGCTAGTAACACTATACCTGCAACCACTCTATATATAGCAAATATTCTCATAGGTTTTTTCTTTAAGTAGCTTACAAACATATCCATAACAATTAATGATACTATAAAGGCTACAATAAATCCTAATATTAATGATACTGTAAATGTAGAGTTCATAATTGAATAATCAAAATTAAATAAATCCATTGCTGAAGATCCTACCATAGCAGGTACGGCTAAAAAGAATGAGAACTCTGCTGCAACAGGTGTTGAAAGTCCTGCAATCCATCCTCCCATAATAGTAGAAGCACTTCTTGACATTCCAGGCCACATAGCTAGTACTTGGAACAGTCCTACTTTTATAGCTTGAATTGGCGTTATATCAAAAACATCATTTGTAGGCATCTTCCCACTTCTTTTAGAAACTCTACTTCTAAATCTATTTTCTATTACTATTAATAATATACCACCTACTATAAATCCAACTACAACTGCTGATGGTTTAAACAAACTTTTTATCTTATCATATAATGTTAATCCTACTATTAAAGCTGGAATAGATGCAATTATTATATTTATTCCAAACTTAAATCCTTTTTCTCCTTTTTTCCCACCAGAAAAAATGAAAGTAAAAAAATCTACTATTGCTCCCCAAAGCTTATTCCAATATAATACTACAACTGCTAATATTGCACCAAGTTGTATAACAACTTCAAACATTTTTGCAAATTCTTCAGTTCCTACTGCTCCTGTTCTAAATCCAATTAAACTACCAACTAAAATCATATGACCTGTTGATGATACTGGTACAAACTCTGTTAGGCCTTCTACTACTGCTATTACAATAGCTTTAAGTATATAAATAAAATCTAAACCCATTACCTTTCCTCCCTTA
>Ga0129315_1000854_pt1 | contig 17023 bp, 14 predicted proteins | sample Cm827metagenome_FD_94432 | JGI IMG/M metagenome (GOLD analysis project Ga0129315, IMG submission 94432) | Eastern black-and-white colobus group fecal microbial communities from Wisconsin, USA - Cm827 metagenome | ecosystem: Host-associated > Mammals > Digestive system > Large intestine > Fecal...
AGACGGTCTACCAGCTGACACAGGAAGAACAGATCCGCCAGCAATGTCTTGCCCGTGAGGACTACAACCGAACCATGAAGGGGATTGAAAATAATTTAGCTGCCCAAAAACATGAAATTTCTACTCTGAAAAAGGATCTCGCAGATGCTAACCAGCAACTCTCTGAAAAGGCCCAGCAGCTCTCCGAATACCAACAACATATTCAGGCTCTTGAAGCCCAATTAGCTGAATATCAGGCGAAAGAAAACTTATCTTCCAAATAATTTCAACTTCTTTACAGATAAACATAGCTGAGGAATTGTCAGGGGCATGGCAACTCCTCCGACTCTGAATGGTTATTTTCTCCCGACGCTAACATATTATTAGCGTCCGCCTGAAACAGCCATCCTAAGACCAGCAGAATTAACCAATCTGAGGCCGACAGAAATAGCCAATCATAGTCCAATAGAAAAGCCATTACGATATTGCTTCATATTCTATAATTTTAATTAACTTTACCTTCTTTATATCCTTTTTACAATTGCAGCCGCCTTCAATATAGCCACCTGCGATTTTCCATCCGTCAGTGTGCCATCCATTACCTGCTGCACAAGCTCCTGTAGCGGGATCTGCTCAATGTTCAGAAATTCATCATCATCCAGACTCTGACTGCCATACTGGAGGCCACGGGCAAGATACAAGGTAATTACTTCGTTGCTATAGGCCGGTGCCGGGCGATACTCCCCTAACTCTATCCATTCCTTCGCCGATATTCCTGTTTCCTCCTGAAGTTCCCTCTTTGCTGCCTGCAGCCGGTCTTCCTCCGGATCGTCCAGCTTGCCTGCCGGGATCTCTAAAACAACCTCTCTAACCGGATATCTGAACTGCCGTTCCATGATCACATTTCCCTCATCCGTCATCGGAACGATGGCTACTGCTCCTATATGTCTGACATACTCACGCCTTGCCGTCTTCCCATTTGGAATAGTGACCGTATCGCAATAAGCATCCTAAACCCTGCATCCCCCATTACGCTGCCCGCATTGACCTGAATGTACGCACCCATTCCGGATAAATCCACAATACGATCCAAATGATCAGACAGGCATTGATACCGTTCCACATGTGCAATAATGGGAAAATAACCCTCTGACAAAAGATCATAGACTCCATTCCTCAGATAATCGTAATCATCCATTGGACCGAATTCTACCAACACATACCGCGAATCCGCCATTGTCCGTGCCACACCTCCGTGCAGCTCCTGCGCTAACTCCATCCGGTAATAAAGTTCGTTCCCTCCGATCAGTTCAATGGATAGTCCAATCCGGTTCATCTGCTCCTGCAATTGTTTTATATAGGCATTCATACTGGGGATGTGAACGTTGTGCCGTCCCGGCTTATTATGAGGTGTCACTATGATAGTGCAAATAGCATTTTCTTTCGCTATTCGCAGCATCTCAAGACTCTCTTCCAGGGACTTGGCACCATCATCAACCCCGGGCAAAATATGGGAATGAATATCAATAAGATCCATATTTTTTCATCCTTTTTCCCTTTACACGTATGCTATTTTTAATAGCTTTCTATAACATGATATGCTATTGGTACTATATTTTCAAGCAATATTTTGCATAAAAATAGATATGCTTCTAGATGAATCTTATAAATTATGCTCAATTTTTACCCCCCCCCGCCCCGGAAATTTATGCACATTTTATAGTTTATCACCAGATTTTTCACACTATTCGTATCCTTTGTATATTTTAAACTCTGCTTTTCGGATACAATAAGCAGTAAGAAACACTTCATTTTAACTTCAACATCTTCTGCCATATAGCGACCTTGTAATTATTACAGAAAGGGAAAGTGTATCATCACATGAGAAATGACGATCGCACATTAGAACACTACTTGAAAGAACTGCGTAAATCCTGCAACTATTCTCAGGAATTTGTCGCATCACACCTGAATATTACCCGTCAGACCTATTCCCATTATGAGACCGGACGTATTACCCCGCCCGTTAATTCCCTGTATAATCTTGCAAAACTATATGGTGTTCCTGTTGAAAATTTTTTGAATCTGGTAGTGACTTATAATATTAATATGGATTTTGCACGGACTGCGCAGTCACAGAGCATTGACAGCCCTGAGGAATTTGATTTGTTTGTAGAATACATGAATAATCCACAGAATCGGAATAAATTTAAATACTTAAACCGTGATGAACGCTTGCTTATCTACTATTATCAGCTGCTGGATTCGCAGGATAAAGAGGATATTCTGGATTTTATGAAATTGAAATATCACAAACGCCCCCCGCAGCCGAATTCACAGGAATAAAGGAACCGCAATTTATATTCATAAAGTCCTGCAATGTTCTTTACCCGTTTCTGAATGATGATCCTTAAATCCAGGATCAGCACAGACTCCCTTCAAGGTATGCACTGCACGAAAAGCATGTTCTGACCCGGACAGCTAATTCTGGTATGTGAAAGACTCTCCGTTTCTCATTGGATAACGGACTAACACCTCACCATCCAGCTTCTCCCTGTGCATGTCCACTGCCATAATCCGGTGATTCTGATAAGTGGTGTAATAATAGATTCCCCTCGATGCATTTATACAGGAAGTATAAATCGTAATTTCATACTTTCCATCGGCAACCTCACAACAGCCCCTTGGTTGTTCCACGGATCCCAAAATATGGAAAAACTGTCCGACACTGTCTGCTTCACTCTCCCCGGAAACGGCATGCATTCTGGTATAAGCCACCCGTACAAATCTTGACATGGAGGACAGATCCCCCGGCATTCCCAACGCTCCCATGCCTCTGCTGTAGGTCTGTAACGGAACCTCCTTTGCGAAATGGTTCTCCGGCTGCTTTTCCGAAAGATACATATAATTATTGAGATTAAACATCTGCATTTCAAAGGGTGGGTTATTCGTCAGGACACCCACCGGATTGTCATGGATCTTTAATCCGCCTGCCACGGACTCTACCACGATGGAGCCCGTTTCGTCCGCAATCATCCAGTGAAGCTGTGCCGCCGGTAACTGCTCACTGAATGGAGTTCCCACAAGCTTCATATCCAAAAGTACATTCTTAGCCTCCTTCAGATTCGCACACTGACTCAAAACCCACGGAATAAATTCAAACTGTGCAACATTCTTTTTTCTTTCCTGAACCTGTGCATAGACCGCATTTCCAACGAAATTAAGACCTGCCATGCCAAGTCCCTTTTCATTCACTGCATCATAATAAAGAGGATACTCTCCTGCCACATGAGCCATCCCAATGATCGCATAGTGCGTCGCAAGCTCCCCCTCATGCCGGAATGTAAACGGATAATTCCTGGGCGTGATCGTAATCTCCTCTCCATAAGAAAATTCATAATCCAGAGTTCTTCCCATGTAAAAGTCTTTTGTTTTATAAGTTGCTGCTGTACACATGACTTATCTCTCCTTTTTAATGTAATGTCAAAGCTCTTTAATCAAGCTATAAAAGATATTCCGTATTTATATTAATAAGAAAGCAGAATACCTCTTCTCATAGATATTCTGCTCCCCAATATATATTATAATTCATACGGTGTGATCTGATATACAAAGTAATTGAGCCAGTTCGAATACAGAATGTTGCAATGCGCGCGCCATTCTAAAGAAGGCTTCTGTGTATCGTCATCATCCGGATAATAATTCTTCGGCACTTCAATCGGAAGTCCCTTTTCCTTGTCGCGCATATATTCCTTATGCAATGTATAACGGTCATATTCCGGATGACCCATGACATAAATCTCCTTACCGCCTTCACTCATGCAAAGCAGCACGCCCGCCTCATCAGACTCGGCAAGCACTGTAAGCTCCCTACACTGATAAATGTCTTTGGAAAAAACTGTCGTATGACGGCTGTGCGGTATTAGGAAATAATCATCAAAACCACGGACAAGCGGATTCTTGCGGTTCATCACCTTATGGTGATATACTCCGAATAACTTCTTGGGAAGCAGCACCTTCTTTAAACCATAGTGATAATATAGACCCGCCTGTGCCCCCCAACAGATATGGAAGGTCGATGTCACATGTGTCTTCGCCCAGTCCATAATTTCACACAGCTCCACCCAGTAATCTACTTCTTCAAACGGAATCTGCTCCACGGGCGCACCGGTGATAATCATTCCATCAAACTTACGCTTCTTTAATTCATCAAAGGTATTATAAAAGCGGTTGAGATGCTGGATCGGTGTATTCAGAGAAATATGACTGTTCATCTTCATAAAGGTCACTTCCACATGCAGCGGTGTGTTGGACAGTGCACGTAACAATTGCAGCTCGGTATCCTGCTTCACCGGCATAAGATTCAGAATGCAGACCTGAAGGGGACGAATATCCTGATGCATGGCACGATTTTCGTCCATAACAAATATATTCTCATTTTCCAAAATTTCTTTTGCGGGTAATGCGTTCTGAACTTTAATCGGCATTGTACATCTTTCCTTTCCATTTTATTTTACATCAGCTGTCGTTACTACTGACACGCGGTACTACTAATCATAGTCCTTTTCTGCACTTTTGGCAACCTTTCTCTATTAGAACCTTTCCACGAATTCATCCTCGGTCAGAATCGGGATCCCCAGTTCCTTTGCTTTCCGGTTCTTGCTTGAAGAGGACTCGGAATCATTATTAATAAGGAAGTTTGTTTTTGCGCTGACGCTTCCGGTCACCTTTCCTCCCTGCTGTTCCACATAGCTTTTAAATGCATCCCGGTTCTTGAATTGGTGCACATCACCGGTAATAACAAAGGTAAGTCCCTCGCAGGTACCTCCTTCCGCGCTGACAGCTTCTCCATGCGTAATATGAACCTCCTTCAAAAGGTGTTCCAAGGCTTCCTTATTCTTCGTATTCTGATACCACTCCATTACAGAACCGGATTTTTCAGGTCCAATTCCATCAACCTCCTCAAAGCCCCTGCCACTCTTCATCCGTTCCAGAAATCCCTCGAAGCTCACGCTTCCCACAATCTTCCTGGCAGCATCGATGCCGATCATGGGGATGCAGAGCGCATAGATAAAGTTCACAGCCTTCACCTCCCGGCTCTTTTCGATCGCGTTCAGCAGGTTTTCACAGGATTTCTCTCCAAATCCCTCCATATTACGTATAGTTTCTGCATGCTCTCCAAGATGATAAATATCTGCAAATTCATGCACAAATCCTTCATTCATAAACCGCAGCATCGTCTGAATGGATAAGCCATCGATATCCATTCCGGACTTGCTCACAAACCGGGTATACTTCTTTCCCTGCTTGGCCGTACAATCCGGGTTCGTGCAATGCAGCGTTTTCGTTCCACTGTTGCTTGTCCGAATCTGCGTTTTTGCTCCGCAGACCGGACAGTTTTCCGGAATATGGAAGGAACCTTTTGCATCCTTCACTGCAATACACTTCGGGATAATTTTATTCGCCTTAATGACTTCTAAGGTACATTCTTCTCCAATTCCCAGTCGTTCCATCTCACTGATATTACAAAGAGAGGCACGGCTCACCGTCGTTCCTTCCAGCTGCACCGGTTCAAAAACAGCTACCGGCGAAATGGTCGATGCCGCACAGGACCACTCCACATAACGGAGCTTCGAGATTGCAGAAACATCGGCCCACTTGAACGCAAAGCCTGCACGTGTCGCATGGTGCCCGGTTACTGATCCGGTCGCTGCATACACAGTATCGTCATAACAGATCACAAGTCCGTCTACCGGAATATCCATCTGTCCACTTTCGACCTTATGTGTCCAACGCGCAATCACTTCATCCAGATTGTCCTCGTTGCACCGTTCCCTTTCAACGGTAAGAAAGCCTTCCTTGTCCAGATAATCCATCTGTTCCCCAAAAGACTGAATTCCCTCTTCCCGGTAAACCAGTGTAAATGCATGAAAATGAACACACCGTTCCTTCACCTTCTGCGGGTCATCCAGACTTAAGGTTCCGGAGGCAAGGTTTCTGGGATTTGCATACTTTTCGACATCGTCTTCAATCAGATCATTAATCATCTCAAAATCGGTATAGGAAATCGTTGCCTCTCCACGAACCACCATATGCCCCTGATAAGAAATCTTCAACGGAAATCCTTTAATGGAATCCTTCAAAAAGGTAATATTGTTTCCAACCGTACCATTTCCACGGGTTACAATCTTCGTAAGCTTCCCTTGATCATAGGTAAGAACCAGTGTCAGACCATCCAGCTTCCAGGACAGCCAGATATCCCTTCCCTCTGCCCACTTTTTTAATTCGGAAACCTGCTTTGTCTTCGCCAGGGAAAGTGCCGGGAACTCATGCGGTTCACGGTTTCCTCCCGTTTCTTCCACACCGGTATTCTGCGTCGGACTCTCCGGCATAATATAACCGGTCTCCTGTTCTAATGCCGTCAGTTCATCAAACAGGGCATCCCATTCATAGTTGGACATCTTCTCTTCCTGCCCCTGATAGTAAGCCTCGGACGCTTTATTCAAAATCTCCACAAGCTCTTCAATTCTTTTCTTCTTTGTTTCCATGCTGCTGGTCTCTTTCTCATTTACATTTTATTTTGGATTAAATTATATATTTCTTTCGATTCTGCTTCATTTTTATAGGTAATCATCTACCAATAATTAATTTCTATGATATATATTGCTTATCATGATGCTTTTTATGTATCAACAGGATATTATTTCTTATGTAAACTGAATTTTGCAAGTTTTCCTGCAAGCTATTTCATTTTACTTTCAATTGTTCATTTCATAATTCCCGTTTTTATTCGATTTCTCATCTTTTTTATAAAATGAAACCTGTTTTTCTATTTATGGTTGTCTGACAAGATCTGGTGTTGCAGTACTCATTGGTTTCTTCTATTTGTAGACCGCATCATATAACGCTTGTAATTCTGCCCCCAGAATCTGTCGGTACTCTCCTTTTTTCAGGTTTGCAAGTTCCACATTTACTATCCGAATGCGCTTCAACTCTTTTACTTCATATCCAAGTGTCTTCGACATTCTGCGGATCTGTCTATTGACTCCCTGAGTCAGAACGATGCGGTACGTAAATTTCCCGATCTGCTCTATTTCACACGGCCGGGTCTTAATTTTCAGCTCCTTTAGAAATACCCCATCCCGCATCTGCTGAAGAAAATCCGCCGTAATCTCTTTATTTACCTTCACAATATACTCTTTTTCGTGTCCGGCACTGCCCTTCATCATGGCATTGATCAGCTCTCCATCATTGGTTAACAGGATCAACCCTTCCGAATCCTTATCAAGCCGTCCCGCATAGGTGACCCTCACCGGAAACTTTACCATATCTGTGATCTTTTTGTCTGCGAAGCGATCCCGTTCCGTACAGGTCACTCCCACCGGCTTATAATAGGCCAGAACCACTTTATCATTCTTTCCATGAATGCTCTTTCCACGCACCAGAATGGAGTCCTCTGCCGAGACACGCATTCCCATAGCTGCGGTCCTTCCATTCACCGTAACCAGTCCCTGATCAATGAGACTGTCTGCATCTCTCCGTGAACAGACTCCGCAGGATGCCAGATATTTATTCAAACGTTCCTTTTCCATATTCCTGATATCCCTGGTCTTCCTTATCTTTCTATATTTTAATCTTTCTATATTTTAATCTTTCTATATTTTAATCTTTCTATATTTTAATCTTTCTATATTTTAATCTTTCTATATTTTAATCTTTCTATATTCTTAAGCTTTGTATTCTTAAGCTTTGTATTCTTAACATGTAACTCTTATTGTTCATTTGTGATTTCATTTCACAACATACTGCTCATATTTTCTGGCATCGGCATGATGACAGCTCACATACATCCACGTTCCTTCAGGTTCATAGGTTTGTTCCAGAACCTGTGCTTTCTCCTGCAGATACGAAACGATACTGCCTTTCTCATAGGGAATCAGCAATCGAACCTCCTCATAGTCTGCATAAACTCTCCGGGTAATTTCCTTCACCAACAGTTCGATAGATTCCGGCTGCCGTGCACTGATGTAGATCTTATTCATTCCTGCCGTTCTTGGATATGTGCTTTCTCCGAAAGATATCTGTGGCAATTCTTTTTCCTGATCTGGTGTCTTGTGAAGCTGTAGCATCTGATTCTGCAGCTTCTGATCCTGTAGTTTCTGATCCTGTAGTTTCTGATCCTGTAGTTTCTGATCCTGCTCCCTCTGGTTCTGTGGCTTCTTAGTCGTATTTGTTGTGTCTGTGAGCCGATCTGCCTTATTAAAGACAATCAGCATGGGAATATCTCCGGCCCCCAGCTCTCGCAGGGTCTCCTTTGTCGTTTCCATCTGTTCCTGATAACCAGGATCCGAAACATCCACAACCTGCAAAAGCAGATCTGCTCCCTTAATTTCCTCCAAAGTAGAACGAAATGCTTTTACCAGTCCATGCGGTAACTTATGAATGAATCCAACCGTATCCGTAAGCAGGAAATCCTGATTATTTCCGGTATTGATCCGCCGGATTGTTGTATCCAGTGTTGCGAAAAGCATATCCTGCTCGAGCACCTTCTTCTCTTCATCCCCCACAAACTGTTCCACCATGTGATTCATAATGGTCGATTTCCCTGCATTCGTATAACCAACCAATGCTACCAAAGGAATTCTGGACTGTTCCCTGCGCTTTCTCTGGGTTTCCCGTTCTCTGGAAATAGCGTCCAGTTCCTTGCGGAGTTCACTGATCCGGTGTTCAATATGACGGCGGTCAAGCTCTAACTTTTTCTCTCCGGCACCACGGCTGCTCATGCTTCCACTGGTTCCCCCCTGTCTGGTCAGTGCTTCATGCATTCCAACAAGACGTGGCAGGAAATATTGCAGCTTTGCAGTTTCTACCTGTAATCTTGCTTCCCGGGTTCTTGCCCGTATCTCAAAGATATTGAGAATCAACATCGTCCGGTCGATAACAGGTGTTTTTAATTCATCCTGCAGGTTTTTGATCTGGGAAGGAGTCAGCGTATCATTAAATAGAATGAGCTGCACATCCAAAGCCTGCGCAGCATCCCGTACTTCCTGTACCTTTCCGGTTCCAATGTAAAGTGCTTTATGCACGAATTCCATTCTTTGGGTAATCATTCCAACCGGTTCCATGAAACACGCCTTCGCCAGTTGTTTCAATTCTTCCATGGAGTTATCAAAATTCTGTTCTTCCCCGGTATCTACCCCGACGAGCAGTACCCGTTCCCATTCTCTATTCTGTTGTTCCTCTGAAAAAATATCCCAATACTCTTTCATAACACCTCTTATGAAATTATTCTATTACCGTAACTGTTAATTGCAGCCATTTACTTCTGTATATGTTTACTCTATACTTCATACTTCAATAACACTAATATAAGGAATTGATTACTGAAAAGTAATTTTCAAATGTCTTGCGGCAGCATCCCGGATTCTTAATCACAATATTTCCCGTCTTTAATCCCGGAAGCGTAAACGCCATTGCCATCCGGTGGTCATCGTAGGTTTCTATTGTTATGTTTCCACGTTCTATTATACTTTCACGCTCTGCTACACTTTTACTTCCTGTTGCACTCTCACTCTCTGCTGCGCTTTTACTTTCTGTTGCACTTTCACCTTCTATTGTACTTTCACCTTCTATTGTGCTTTCACCTTCTACTGTACTTTCGCCTTTCGCTACAATATGATCTTCAGGAACTTTCTCCCACGGGAAAATCTGAACTCCATCAATCTCCGGAACTTCCTCACAACACACTCCCATCCGCTGCAGTTCTGTCAGAATCGCACGAATCCGGTCCGATTCCTGAAAACGGATATGTCCGATATTGTGAATTCTGGTAGCGCTGTCTGCAAAAGGTGCAATCGCTGCCAGTGTCATCGTCTGATCCGAAAAGTCCTTCATAGAAATATCCACGCCATGCATTTCCGGCTCCTTCATAGTCAGCCGTATCCCTTCGGGCGTCTCCTCTTTCTGACATCCCATCTGTTCCAATACGTTCAGGAATTGAATGTCTCCCTGTAAGGATTTCTCCTGAACCCCCTTAACAATAACACTTGTTTTTAGTAAAGGAACCATTGCATAAAAGTAGCAGGCCGCCGATACATCCGGCTCAACTTCATATTCCGTGAGTCCCCATCCCTCCTGATGAGCAATCACATAGCAGTTCTCCGTCTGTTCCACCCGAATACCAAACTGCTTCATCATGGCAAGTGTCATTTTAATATAAGAACCAGCGGTTCTGCTTCCGGTCAGATGTATCTTTAATCCCGTTGGAAGGAGGCATGCTGCCATCAGTAAGGCACTTGCAAACTGGCTGCTGAGATTGGTATCGATGGTAATTTCACTCATCTCATTTTCTTCCTTGGTCATAGCATTCCGGCATCTATCTTCTTCCGCTTCCCTCTTCTGTATTTTGTCTTTCTGTATTTTATTTTCCTGTATTTTATTTTTCTGTTCTTCATCTTCTGTAAATTGCGAAGACAGTTCAAAGGGAAAATGATATTCTTCATTATTAAATCCAAATTTAACATTTAATCTCTCTAATATTTTCAGGATCGGCTCCATCGGACGCTTACGCATCTGTTCGGATGCATCCAGATAATAATTGCCGCCCGCAAAGGCCAGTGCAACCGTGAGAAAACGCGCTGCTGTTCCTGCACTTCTTACATTGATGGATGCCTCCGGGTTTGGAATTCTGCCTCCTGTACCCTGAACGGTCACCCTCTGCTTTTCTTCCTCAACTTCTACCTGAAATCCAAGCTGGATCAGACAGTCTAAGAATCCTCTGGTATCATCACTAAACAGGACTCCCGACAATACACATTTCTTACCGGATAGCGCAGCTAACAGAAACGCCCGGTTGGTAATACTTTTAGATCCCGGCACCTGAATAAGATACTCTTTCCTCGGATTCAGTTTTCTTACCTGATAACTATCTGCTTTTTCCATAAGTGTTCCCTTTCTTTGCTATCCTATTAACTATTAACTATAATCTATACTTTATCATACTTCCTTCTCACAATCACGAAACAGACTACATGAACGGCTGCCGTCAACGTCCAGGTAATGGGATAGGAAATATACAGCGTCTGTAAGGTTCTGCTCCACTGAAATATCGTATAAATGTAAACCACACGGAAAACACATACTCCCATTAAGGAAACAATCATCGGCATCACTGCATAGCCAAGTCCCCGGATGGATCCCACCAGTACATCCATAATTCCACACAGGCAATACATGGTACAAATAATCGACAACCGCTCCAGTCCATAAGCAATGACCTCAGGATCAGAAGAATAGATCCCAAGGATCTGATTTCCTAACAGATAAGCACCATTGCCAAGAATCAGTCCAACCGCCGTTACAAATAAAATACACTCTGTCAAAATTTTATTGATTCTTCCATACTGTCTGCCGCCAAGGTTCTGACTGGTAAAGCTCACGGCTGTCTGATGCACCGAATTCATTGAAGTATACACAAACCCTTCTACATTCTGTGCAGCGGTATTTCCGGCCATAGCTACTGATCCAAAAGAATTGACCGATGACTGAATCAGCACATTGGATATGGAAAACAGCACACCCTGTACTCCCGCCGGAAGTCCGATCTGTGCAATCTTTCCAAGCATTCTCCAATGAATACGAAGCTTCGTCCATTCTACCCTGATACAGCCCTCACTTTTCATCAGACAACGCATGATCAGTACCGCTGAAACACACTGGGATATAATTGTCGCAAGTGCTACACCCGCAACTCCCATATGAAAATTGATCACAAAAATCAGATTCAGAATAACATTAATCACGCCTGCGGCTGCCAGGAAATACAACGGTCGTCTGGTATCCCCAATCGCTCTTAAAATTGCACTTCCGAAGTTATATAGCAGCATCACCGGCATTCCCACAAAGTAGATCCGCATATAAAGCACGGAATGATTAATGACATCGTCCGGTGTATCCATCCATTGAAGCAGTGGTCCTGCCAGCACAATTCCTATAAAAGCAAGCAAAATACCGCCAAGAACACTTACTACAACTGCAGTATGAACAGCTTCCTGTGCTTCCTGCTCCTGCTGTGCACCATAAAACCGCGCTACCAGTACATTGACGCCAACCGATAATCCAATAAACAGATTTACCAGCAGATTCGTCAAAGCACTGGTGGATCCCACTGCTGCTAATGCTTCATTACCGGCAAACTGTCCAACCACAATGACATCCGCCGCATTAAATAACAGTTGTAATATTCCTGAAAGCATCAATGGCAGTGTAAATAACAGTATTTTTCGAAACAAAGGCCCATGGCACATATCAATTTCATAGGATTTTGTTTTTTCCATTTTGATCTTACCCTCAAATCATTCTTGTAAATTTTATCTCTATAGATTTTCCTCGAATTCATCCAATGAACCGGAACCACAAAGCAACGCCAGATTCTGCATCGTCAGTTCTGCGAGATTCTTTCCTTCCTCGCAAAGCTGCGCAATAAATCTTCCGTACAGATCCAGCGTTTCTTCAGAATAAGAAAGAAGTTCGGCCTGCAGACATTCTTCCGGGGAAACAGAAATCTCAGCCAAAAGGAATGCTCCTCGCAAAAAATCAGCTGACTTTGGATATCTGACAGCCAGTTCCTCCAGCCAGTCCATCCAGACCTTCATGATTTCTTCTGCAATCTCCTGTTTCACTGGAGTAATCTCCGGATTCCACCCCTTATCCTTCATCATCCGCAGATCATGAATCCGGCTTTTCAGCATTTCTGTTGTCCAGCTTCCATAGATACTCTGTCTTGACATGGTAAACACTTTAAAGCTCTCCGTTTCCCGGACACTGCGTCCTTCAAGCGGATTCCCTGCTGTCTCCCATTCCAGTCCAATCACTTCGTTAATCAGTGCCATTTGAAAAGAACCTTCCTTCTGTTCCTTTCGATCCTTCTGTGGAATATTGTGAAGAATGTTCTCGGTATGATGCTCCAGATAATTGTCCTCACCGCTCGTCAAGCCCTGTTTCTTCATCTCTTTAATGATCATTGCCACAATCAGTTCAATCATATCCGGAATCCGTTCATCTCCATTGGGCAATTCAACAAGAGCTGTCAGAATATCCCGGATCTCCGTAAGCACCTTCAGCTCCCGCAAGCCACGATGCATCCACTTATAGAACGGAGCAAACCTCCGGTTCAGCAGATAGATCATCGACATGGTATGCTTCAGAAACTCTGCCAGTGCAATATCAGCTGTTACCTTTTCACCACGTCCAAACATCCGGTTATAATTATACTGTCCGGATTGCGCCATCAGTGCTGCTTCCCTTGCGATTTTCTTAATCCGGACCTCCTCCGGATAATACTTCAAAATTCCATTCCGGATTCTGGTAAATTCCCCTAAATCATCCCGGAAAACTTTTCCGTTCGTCGCTGATGCAAGCTGATAATCCTCTAAAAATAACCACTGGTTTTGTGTGCCTGGCACATCAGCCAGCCCCATCAACTGCTCATAAAATTCACCAATGCGGAACACACCGACACTTTTACGTGCCTTATGTGTCTCGATTCTGGTCACACCCATATAGCTATCCGGCAGCTTATCATATTCTTCCTGAAGAGCTTCGCCGATTTCGTCATATACCTGATCTGTAAGCCATAAACAAAAGCCCGGTCCAAAGTCATGATCTCTCGATACTTCATCATCAAACCCGAAACATTCCGATCCTTCTCCCACGAGACCAGCCGCAATCATTCCTTCATAAGCCGGGAACTTCGTACGGATCATGGGAATTCCATACTCTTTATAAAAGCTCTCACAAAGCTCCAATCCATTCTGAAAATGAATGTTCTCCTGTGGCAGATCCTGCAACTGCTTCTGAACGACATTCAGATTCCGCAGGGTGATCTCATATGCCTTATTTCTTCCGGCTGTCCTTTCGATCTCCCTAAGGGCCCGTTCATAGTAATAGGCCGATTCCTCCATATTTCCGGCCAGATACTGTGCTTCTCCCATCGCGGAAAGTGCTCCGCTGTAATGATAATCCTTTTCTTCATCCTGTTCAAAAAGAGTAAACGCGCGCCGTAAATTCTCGATTGCCGTCTGATAACGCATCAGCTTTAACTGACAGGTTGCCAGACTCGTATAAACAATCGCAATTTCCACTCTTGCTTCCTGATACAGTGCTGCAATGGCTAAGGCTCTCTCCATACAGTCACAGGCACTCTCACAGTCTCCCATCTCCTGAAAAAGCAACCCCATGTTATGATATAAATTCACATAGCGGAAATCGGTATCTTCTATATTATTCACATAGATCTCACGTACCTTCTCATCATACATCATCGCTTCCCGTAACAATCCGGCTGCCCGGCAGGAATTTGCAACATTAAGCAGTGTGGTCGCATACGGAATTGTTCCGGATAAACCAGCCTCAACCGCCACCTGAAGCACCTGCTTACAATAAACCAGTGATTTCTCATATTCTCCGTTTTCACGATAATATCCAATAAGTTCATTCATTAAGGTAATCAGGGACCCCGTATCTCTCTGGCTTACGGACTCCTCGATTTCTTCAAGTAAAAAGCCTTCAATCTCATTCGTTCTGTGCTGTGCAAGCAAAGTATCCAGCTGTTCCAAAGTTTTCTCTACATTCATATGGTTACCTCCTTACTATGTAGTCAGGAAATTCTCTATCTCCCCATGCCTCTGTTCGGCATCTGCATATCCATGCTTATAGGAACAAATCAGCGTCTCCACGTTAGATTCCTGATTTTTAACCACAATTCCTGTTGGACGAAAAACAAGTGCTTTTCCTTCCTCTTCTAATCTTTTCACCAATTCAAGACTCTGATTATAGGTATCTGCACGCTCCTCCAAAACACGCACCAGTTCCGGATATTTCCGGTAGACCCGTCGTACAAAGAACTGATATAACGGGCGATACTTTTTGCGATAGTCTCCCTTTCTGGTCAGAATCACTATCAGCTTATCCCATCCCTCTTCCAGGGCCTTCTTCACAGGTATTGCATCTGCAACTCCTCCGTCAAGCATCGGCACTCCGTTAATGGGAGTAATCCTTGCGATAAAAGGAAGTGAATTCGCCGTTTTACAGATCTTCCAGAATTCATCCTGATTCTGAAACTGATCATGATAAATACATTTTCCGGTAATGCAATCCGTCGTACTGATCAAAAAGTGTTTTGCAGAATTAAAAAAAGCATCAAAGTCGAATGGAACCTTTTTCTTAGGCACCTCATTGAATAAATATTCCATATCAAAGAAGGTACCCTTTTTGAAAAAGGTACCAATTCCAAGATATTTATACTCCTTCAGCGGTTTAATTACCGCTTCCAGCACTCTTCCCTTCTGACCGGACACATAATTCATCCCGGCATATGCTCCTGCCGACACAGCCAGCACATTGGGAATTTCAATCTTTTGCTCCAAAAAATAATCCAGAATGCCAGCTGCATAAATACTCCGCATGGCACCACCTTCAATTATAATCCCTGTTTTCCCCATACTTCATCCCATTCTCCGCTCCTTTGATCATCCTAACAGGTACCATCTGTATTCAGTACTCCGGCTCGTTTCAATGCGGCCATAATTCCCGGTATCAGAATCAATTGTACAATAATCCCCGGTACTGCAGTCAGGAACGCTCCTGCCATAAACATCTCCAAGGTAAATGGCTGCATGGTTGCACGTGCAAGAATAAACCGGACAAGCCCCCATACAACTCGACCTGCCAGCATTGCACCAATGAGTGCAAGATAAAGATTACATATATAATTCTTACCCCTGCCGGTTGTATTTTTCTTACTTAACTGCTGCATGATCAAACCAATAACAGCACCATATGCAGCCAGCTCAAAGGTCATGGAAACACCGGACGGAAAGATCGGTGGCATACCAAACAATACATAACGCAGCAATGGAAGAACAAATCCCACAACTGCCCCATACTGCCATCCACAGATCAGTCCGCAAAGCAAAACCGGGATGTGCATGGGAAGCAGCATATTTCCGATCTGCTGAATCTGACCTGTTATAAATGGAAGAACCAGACCAACCGCCATAAACATTGCTGATAATACTAATTTCCGGATTCCTCTGGATTGCTTTTTCATCATACACCTCGCATATTTAATTTCTCATTCGATGTATTATAGTATAGCACAATCATTGCTAAAAATCTATTTTCTCAACTGTTTCATTTTTTGCATAAATATGTATTTCTTCTTGCTTTTTGTCTATGCATGCACTATACTGAATATAGTGTCATATGCGCGAAGTTTATTGTATATTCCCCTCTGTCTCCAGACAGAAATACAATAGGTGCGATCAGATAACATTTCCCGATATCTAAGATAACTCATCAGATATTTTATTTCCCATTGACAGATATTATTTCTTCGGGTTCTTCTGCTCCGATTACACGAAGAAGCATTGAGACCATCGATCCTTCTTCTTCCGGTAGTTCTTCTCTCTTAAGATTCCTCCGGCAGAGTCTGATTTCTGCAATTTTAAGAGTCTAATTAATAAAATAATAATGCGCGAAAAAAAACGGAAATATATCTTTCAAATCAAGAATGTAATCACTGCATTCTTAATCAAACAACATTAAAACGTCCCGGGAGTTCTCGGGACGTTATCTTTATCATACCAACATGCTATTGTCACTCACCTGTCGCTCACTTGTAGCTAATTTGTAACTATCACTTACCTTTTAACCCCTTTTTTCTCCAGTGATGCGATATTGCTGACAATTAAAAAAGCCCGGAAACATAATGTTTCCGGGCACTCTTTATAAATTTTATACAATACCCTGAGCCTGCATAGCCAAAGCGCAATGTTTATCTATTTTAGGCGCACAGAAGATTTTTTGTAACCCACAAGTAATCTTCTATTGTCAGATAATTCCGTTTATGTCCTTCTATCTGCCTCCCATAATAATCTTTGTTTTTCTCTTGTTAACTCGCTTTTTCTCACATTTTCATTTCTTCATAGAGATTACTTCTAAGTCTATGTCATTCCCCTTGGCCATGAATCATGGATATTCGAAT
>Ga0129315_1000861_pt1 | contig 16936 bp, 16 predicted proteins | sample Cm827metagenome_FD_94432 | JGI IMG/M metagenome (GOLD analysis project Ga0129315, IMG submission 94432) | Eastern black-and-white colobus group fecal microbial communities from Wisconsin, USA - Cm827 metagenome | ecosystem: Host-associated > Mammals > Digestive system > Large intestine > Fecal...
GCCGCCCTTGACGTTCACTCTGCCTTCTGCTATTGGGTAATCAAGGGCAGGTAACCCTGCCCTGTGCAGACGGAGTTCTGCCAGACTTGTAAACAAATTTGCGCATAATACTTGACGGTACCAAAAACAGAAATGACAATGAAAAAACTTGTTAAAAATATCTGAATTTGATTCGAGATACTTAACTTGAAAGACTTGGATTGTGAATAAGAACAAACAACAAGGACAAAAGCCGAAATGGAATCAAAACGAGGAGGTTTTAAGAAATGAGCACATTCACCATGTACCTTCAGGCCGTCATAGACGGGCTTTTAATTGGCGGCGTTTATGCAACGATAGCCGTCGGTTTGAGCCTTGCTTTTGGCGTCATGCGAATCATCAACTGGGCGCATGGTGAATTGCTGATGGTCAGTATGTATATTTCATACTTCCTCTTCACCTGGCTTGGAATCGATCCGTACCTCATCATCTTCCTGACGGCGGCGATCATGTTCGTGGTCGGCTTCCTCTTGCAGAAACTCGTCATCTCCAACATGCTGGCCAGAGAGAAGTCGGTGGAACCGACAAGCGTGTTGCTCTTTACTTCGGGCTTGGGTCTCTTCCTTTCCAACCTGGCACTTGCGCTGACTTCCGGCGAGTATTATTCCGCGGTGACGGAATACACCGGAAAAATGATGAAGATCTCTGAAATTTTCATCTCTGTGCCCAAAGCCATTTCCTTTGTCATTGCTGTGGTTTGCACGCTGGCGCTGTACGTATTCCTGCAAAAATCGGAAACGGGGCGCGCCATTCGAGCGACCAGCCAGAATCGAGACGTTGCCATTCTGATGGGCGTCAACATGAAAAGCATTTACAACATCGCATTTGGCATCTCCATCGCGATGGTGGGTTTGGCAGGCGGTCTGCTGATTCCGTATATGACGCTGAACCCGAATATCGGCTCGACCTTTGGCTTTAAAGCATTCGTTATCGTTGTTCTGGGCGGCTACGGCAGCGTGATCGGCGCATTGGTCGGCGGATTGCTGGTTGGCGTCATTGAAAAAGTCGGCACGCTCGCCGCGTCGGATATCACGGCACAGATTTGCGTATTCGTGGTCTTCATTCTGGTAGTGCTCTTCAGACCGAACGGCCTGCTGGGCAAGAAGGTCAAGATGTAAGGGGGCGGCAGTATGAAGAGAAAAACATGGAATCCCAAAGTCGTTTCGCTCGGCGTAATCTGTCTGGCTGTTCTCATGATTCCCCGGTTTATTACGGGCACGTTGACGCTCCAGTATATTATTAACATCATGATCTTCGCGTACTTTGCCACGTGCTGGAATATTGTGGGCGGTTATGCGGGACAGCTTGCGTTGGGCAACGGCGTTTTCGTCGGCATCGGCGCGTATGTTTCGGCTGTGCTTTTCAACTACGAAGGGATCTCGCCCTTTATCGGAATGTTGATCGGCGGCGCGATCTGCGCAGTGCTGGCTATATTCATCGGGTCGCTGACTTTCCGGCTGAACGGTTCGTATTTTGCGTTGGCGACGGTTGCGATGCTGCACATCATCCGTCTGACCTTTATGAGCAACAAATACATGTTCGGCTACAAGACGAACGGCGCGCTGAGCCTGAATATCAAATGGCGCGGCGGTTTCCAGAACATGCAGTTTGAAAACAATGTCGGGTATTTCTATCTGATCTTTGCGCTGCTGGTCGTCGGCATCCTGATTTCGTGGTACATCAAAAATTCCAAGATGGGATATTATCTCCAGGCGATCAGCACCAACCCCGAAGCGGCCAATTCTCTGGGCGTCAACGTCATGGCGATGAAGCTGAAGGCGAACGCGATCAGCGCGTTCATGCTGGGCGTAGGCGGCACGTTTTACAGCTTTTTCCTCAACGTGATTGACCCAAGCAAGATGCTGGGCTACGACATGTCGGTTCAAATTCTTCTGTTCGCCATCATAGGCGGTTCCGGCACATTGGTCGGGCCGATACTCGCCGCCGTTCTGCTTGTTCCGGTGCAGGATATTCTGCGCGGCATTGTCGGCGCGTCCGTTCAGGGCCTGGCGCCGATGGTTTACGGTTTGATTTTGATGATTTTCGTTTATTATCTGCCCAGAGGACTTTGGCCGTCCATAGTCACTCTCTATGAAAACCTGACCTTTAAGAAGAAACAGCGCATGGCGAAAGATGGGCGGTGACGACGATGAGCAAAATGCTTGAAGTGAAGGATCTCACAAAAAGATTCGGCGGATTGACGGCGGTCAACAAAGTCGATATGAATGTTGAAAAGGGCGAGATCGTCGGTCTGATTGGCGCTAACGGCGCGGGAAAGACAACGCTGTTTAACATGATTGCCGGAGCGTTTCCACCGTCGGAAGGGACGATCACCTTTAACGGCAGGGAGATTCAGGGAAAGCCTGGCTATGAAATCTGCCGCATGGGTATCGGCAGAACCTATCAGATTGTGAAACCTTTCAGTAACCTGACCGTTCTGGATAATACGGTGGTCGGCGCGCTGCTTCTTGACAGCAATGTCAAGCGCGCCAGGGAAAAAGCGCGGGAAGTCGTCCATACGGTCGGTTTGGATTACCGGATGGACGTGGTTGGCGCAGATCTCAACCTGCCGGAATTGAAACGGCTTGAATTGGCCAGAGCGCTGGCTACGCAGCCGCAGCTTTTGCTGCTGGATGAAGTCATGGCAGGTCTGAATCCTGCGGACAGCGACAAAATGATCGAACTGGTTCGGGAAATCAATCAATCGGGCGTAACCATCATCATCATTGAACATGTCATGAAAGCAATTATGCGGCTGAGTCACAGGATTTACGTTCTGAATCAGGGCAAGCTGATTTCTCAGGGCACGCCGGAGGAAGTCAGCAACGATCCGGAAGTGATCCGCTCTTATTTCGGGGAGAAACGCTATGCTAAAAATTAAGGATTTGAGCGTAAATTACGGCAACTTTGAGGCGCTCAGAAAGATCAGCCTCGAAGTGGAAAAGGGCGAGGTCGTCGCGCTGCTGGGCAGCAATGGCGCAGGCAAGACGACGCTCATCAACACGATTTCGGGCATTGTGCAGCCCAAGTCCGGCGACATCGAGTTTGACGGCCAATCCATTTTAAAAGTGCCGGCGTATGAGCGCGTTCAGCGGGGCATTGTTCAAGTGCCGGAAGGGCGCAAGCTTTTCCCCTATATGAGCGTGTATGAAAACCTGATGATGGGCAGTTATCTGCCGCAGAACCGGAAAAAGAGACAGGAAAATCTGGAAATGTGCTATGAGATTTTCCCCAAGCTTGCCGAACGCAGCAACCAGCTTGCGGAGAGCCTTTCCGGCGGCGAGCAGCAGATGTGCGCCATCAGCCGCGCGCTGATGAGCAACCCGAAGATCCTGATGCTGGATGAACCGTCGCTGGGTCTGGCGCCGGTCGTCGTTGATCAGGTGTTTGATGCCATCGTGCGGATTTCCAAGGCGGGCATGACGGTGCTGCTGGTTGAACAGAACGCGCTGGCGACGCTTGAAATTGCGGATCGAGGATACGTGATTGAAGTCGGCCAGAATGTGATGAACGGCGACAGCAAGTGGCTGCTGGATAACGAAGATATGAAGAAAGCCTATTTGGGCATCTGAGAAGGAGGCGCTTTTCAATGTGTGATTCCATGATCGCCAGTAAAAAGGTAACTGGATGCGGTTACCACATCTTCGGTAAGAATTCGGACAGAAGCCCCAATGAGCCGCAGCCGATGGTTTATATTCCGGCGGCGGATCACGCGGCGGGCAGCACCGTGCGGGCGACGCAGATCGAAGTGGAGCAGGCTGCGCACACCTATGCCGTGATCCTCTCAAAGCCTTCGTGGATCTGGGGCGGTGAAATCGGCATCAATGAAAAGGGCGTTGTGATCGGCAATGAAGCGGTGATTTCCCGCGATATGGATAAAGACGCAAAGGCGCTGCTCGGCATGGATATTCTGAGAATTGCGCTGGAGCGGGCCGCGACGGCCAAAGAGGCGGTTCAGGTAATCGGCGAGATGATGGAGCGCTACGGGCAGGGCGGTAATTGCAGCTTTGACGGGATTTTTTACTACGATAACGCGTACCTGATTGCGGATTCAGATGAAATCTGGCATGTTGAGACGGCCGGACAGCACAAGTGGGTTGCTCGAAAGGTTGAAGAGCCGGGTTACAGCATTTCCAATTACATCTCGATCAATTATCCGGATCTGATGCACAAGGATATTGTCGCGCATGCCCGCGAAGCGGGATATGATGTCGAAGATCCGTTCGACTTTGCCAAAGCATACGCGTATTGGGACAACCTCGGTTCGAGCGGCATGCTCCGCCGCTGCTGCTCATTCCAGCAGATGATGCGCCCCGGCCGCAATTTCCGGCTGGCGGATATGCTGACTGCTTTGCGCAGCCATAACTGCAACGACGAATGGACGGAAGCCATGCATTGCGTGTGCATGCACGCGCAGAATCCGCAGTATCCTTCCGACGTTGATTGCCAGACGACCAACAGCATGATCGCCGTCATGAAGCCGGGCGACAACCTGATTCTTGCGCCGGGAATGAGCACGCCGTGCATTGCGCCGTTCCAGCCGTTCTGGTTTGACGCATACAGCAGCAAACAGGTGTTTGGCTATGACAGGATGGAGGAAGGCGTTGAAGCGTGGCTCAAACGCGAAGCGATCAACCGGGCGGCAATCGATGGACGGCTGCCGGTGAAGGATTATCGCGACGAGATGCACGCCATGGAGAAACGCTGGATTGAGGGCGCGGAAAAAATCAGCCGCAGCGACCGGCAGGCATTTGTCGATGCGAATGCGGATGAAATGGATGCTTTCATCGAAAAATGGGCGGCCATTTGCGCCAGGGAAAAACCTGCGCCCAGAGGTACTGTCGGATTCCAGAAGTGGTGGGGTGCGAAGAACGAAGCGCTTGGCAAAGACCGTCGGCTTGCCCGATAACGGATAATTAATAGGCACTATATTGGTCGATAGCACCAATATAAAAATAAGAAGGAGGTCTCTTTTATGAAACACCTGGTAAGTCTCGTGGTATGTCTGGCGATGGTCATGTCTCTCTGCTGCGGCGCGTTGGCTGAGGATACGATCAAGATCGGCGCAATCCTTTCCTTTACCGGCGCTGCATCGCATGAGTCTGCGCTGCTCAAGCAGGGCTATGACTTTGCGGCGGAGTATTGGAATAATCAGGGCGGCATCGAGTCGCTCGGCGGCGCGAAGATCGAAATGGTCTATGCGGATCATGCCGATGACGTTGAGATTGCGAAGACCGAGTACGAGCGTCTCAAGTCTGAGGGCTGCGTCATGATGACGGGCGATTACTCCGGCGGTTCCGTCATGCTCGCCATGCAGCCGTTGACCGAACGTTATCATATTCCGTTCGTCGTGTCCCAGCAGTCGGCGCTTGAGGTTTATACCGAGGGCAACGAGTGGACCTTTAACCCGACCAATGACGCGTCCACCAACGCGCAGGGCCTGGTCGGCATCGTTCAGATGGTCGAAGAGAAGTTCGGCGACAAGATCGACGGCGTCGGCTTTATCGTGACCAATACCGAATGGGGCCAGAGCCAGATGGAGTCCTTCAAGAAGTACTTCACCGAAGCCGGCATTGAAACCGTGTACAACGAAGTCTTTGAAAGCGGCACGGCGGATTTCTCCGCTCAGATTCAGAAGATGAAGGCTGCGAACGTGAAGTTTATCGTTCCGGTTATCGAAGCCTTCAACGACGCGGTTCTGCTTTATCGCCAGATGAAGGAATATGAGTGCAACGTGGGCTTCCTCTGCTGCGGCGGCGTCATGGTGACTCCGCAGTTTAAAGAGGCTGTCGGCGAGTGCGACGGCATCTTCTCCACCGATACATGGAATCCGGGCTTCCTGCCGGCTCACGGCGAAGAAGCGGTTGCCATCGAAAAGAAGTATCAGGAAGAATACAACATGCGCATGAACGAGAACGCGGGCTGCGCGTGGAACGCCGTTGCGGTTATGGTCGCCGCGCTTGAGGCCGCCGGTTCTACCGATGGCGATGCGCTCCAGACTGCGCTGAAGAATATGGATCTGCCGGAAGACAGCAAGTACATGATCATGACTCCGTTTGAAGGCATGAAGTTTGGCTATCCGGATAACAACGGCAACTATGGCCACAACATCTATGGCCTGTCCACCTGCTCCCAGATGATCGACGGCGAATGGAAGATGGTTTGGCCGGATCGTCTGCTGGGCGACAATAACCCGATCGTGTGGCCGATTAACTAATCTCACAGGAATCTTTACGGATAGGTTTGGGCTTGAAGTAAAAATAGACAGCCGCCGTCTATTTGGCGGCGGCTGCCTATTCTTTCTCTTGAAAGGAGAAAGGATGGAAATTTAGGGCGATCAACTTTTGTTTATACGTGGAAGCTGATCGCGTAAGGAGGCAAGATATGGTTTTGCGCGATGTGGCTCAAACCATCATCGATTCCGCGATACGATCTTCGCTGCCTGACGAAGCGGTCAAAAGGGCGCTGAAAAACTGTCGCTTTGAAAAAAAGGTCCATCTGGTTGCGATTGGAAAAGCTGCGTGGCAAATGGCCAGAGCGGCAGTTGACTGCATCGGAAGCCAAATTCAGGATGGAATTGTGATTACCAAATATGGTCACATTAAGAAAGAAATACCTGGATTGCGGCTTTTTGAAGCAGGGCATCCGGTGCCGGACGAAAACTCCTGCCGGGCGACCGAACAGGTTATCCAGATGGTCAGCGCTCTGGGAGAAGAAGACGTTGTGTTGTTCCTGGTTTCGGGCGGAGGATCGGCATTGTTTGAAAAGCCGTTGATTCCTTTGGCAGAACTTGAAAACATTACGACGCAGCTGTTGTCTTGCGGAGCGGATATCACGGAGATCAATACCATCCGCAAACGGCTTTCGGCAGTAAAGGGCGGCAGGTTTGGCGAACTCTGTAAGCCGGCCAGAGTATTCGCGGTTGTGTTGTCGGATATCATCGGCGACCCGCTGGATATGATCGCGTCCGGACCGGCTTGCCCGGATGTATCTACGGCGGAACAGGCGCAGGAAATCATTTTAAAGTACGGTTTAACCTTATCAGAACAGGCCAAAGAGCTGCTTCTTCAATCGACGCCAAAAGAGTTGGATAATGTTCAGACGGTGGTTACCGGAAGCGTTAAGCAGCTGTGCAGAACGGCGACGCAGGAATGTCTGCGTTTGGGGTATGAACCGCATGTGCTGACGGACAGCCTGACCTGCGTGGCGAAGGAAGCTGGAAGTTTTCTTGCAGCGATTGCCCGATACCATGCGAAGGATCAAAAGCCTCAGGCCTATATTCTGGGCGGAGAAACGGTCGTCTATCTGACTGGCAAGGGGAAAGGCGGACGGAATCAGGAATTGGCGCTGAGCGCCGCCGCCGGAATCAGCGGGCTGAAAAATGTTGCGCTGTTTTCCGTGGGGTCTGATGGAACGGATGGCCCGACGGACGCGGCAGGGGGCTATGTAGACGGAACAACCGCAGAGCGACTGGCCGAGCAGGGAATCTGCATCGCGGATATATTGCATGATAACAATGCGTATTACGCGCTGAAGGCGGCGGACGGTTTGATTATGACCGGACCGACTGGAACCAATGTCAATGATTTGACCGTACTTTTAATCGATGTGGTACCAACATAAAAGAAATCCGACAGTGCAAGCCTTTTCGTTTCGGGCAGAGAAAATGTCTGAAAGCGGTTTGCAGTGCCGGATTTTTGCCTGAAAGGGGGGGAAGGTTTTGCGGAGTATAGAGATTCCCTACGGAAGAGGCAGGCAGATTTTCCATATTGAGGATCATCGTCTGACCGGCGTTTTGATGCCGGAAACGATGCCGAAAGCGGGCGAAGAGACGGAAATTGTTCGCAGAGCAATTTCTGCGCCGATTGATTCCGCTCGTCTTTCGACACTGTCCCAAACGGCTGAGAGGATTCTGCTGATCACGAGCGACCATACGCGCCCTGTTCCGAGCAGGATCACGCTTCCTCTGCTGCTTGAAGAAATACGCGAAGGGAATCCCAAAGCGGAAATTACGATTCTGATTGCGACCGGCCTGCATCGGGCTACGACCCGGCAGGAGATGGAGCAGAAATTTGGAAAAAAGCTGGTTGATGAAGAGCATTTTGTTGTTCATGATGCAAGGGCAGACGACCAAATGGCGGATTTTGGCATGCTGCCGTCCGGCGGCCGCCTGCGACTCAATGCAATCGTTCGGGAAGCGGATCTGATTGTAGCGGAAGGATTCATTGAACCGCATTTTTTTGCAGGTTTTTCCGGAGGCAGAAAGAGCATATTGCCGGGTATCGCGTCAATGGAAACGATTTGCTATAACCATAATGCGAAATTTATCCACGATAAAAAGGCCAGGCAGGGCAGCCTTTCCAACAATCCAATCCACTTGGATATGATCTTTGCCGCGCGGCAGGCGGGACTTCGATTTATCCTCAATGTGGTTCTTGACCACAATAAACGGATTGTCGGCGCTTTCTGCGGAGAGCCGGAGGCCGCGCATGAAACGGGATGCAGATATTGCGAAAAGCTGACGGGCGTGGAAGCTGTTTCTGCGGATATTGTTGTGACTTCAAACGGCGGTTATCCGCTGGACCAGAATATCTATCAAACAGTAAAGGGATTGACGGCGGGAGAAAGCTGCGTCCGTCAAGGCGGAGTTTTAATTCTATGCGCCGCGCTGGAAGATGGACATGGCGGGGAAGCTTTCTATCGCTGGTTTTCAGAGCGCGAAAGCCCGGAAGAGGTTCTTCGAGAAATTGAGAGCACGCCGCCGGAACAGACGACTGCGGATCAATGGCAGGCACAGATTTTGGCGCGCGTGATGCTGAAGGCGCAAATCATCTACGTCTGCGAAGAAAAAGACCGGGCCACAGTGGAAGCGATGCATATGAAGTGGGCGGCGAATGTGGATGATGCACTGCGAATGGCCGAAGAAATGCTGGGTGGCGAGCCATCGGTTACGGTCATTCCGGATGGCGTCGGCGTGATTGTAAAAGAACGATAAACGAAATGGAGGGATGATCATGTGTGATTCCATGTATGCAGGCGCGAAAAAGACGGCATGTGGCTATAACATCTTTGCAAAATCGTCGGATAGAAGTCCGAATGAACCTCAGCCCCTGATTTTTGTTCCGGCGGCGGATCATGCTCAGGGAGAAAAGGTTAAAACGACGTTCATCGAAGTTGAACAGGTTTCACACACCTATGCGATGATCCTCTCAAAGCCTTCGTGGATTTGGGGCGCGGAAATCGGAATCAATGAACACGGCGTAATTCTGGGTAATGAATCTGTGATTTCACGGGATATGTCCGAAGAGGGCGAAGCGCTGCTGGGCATGGATATGGTTCGATTGGCTTTGGAAAGAGCAACGACAGCGGAAGAGGCAGTTCGGGTCATCGGCGAACTGATGGAACGATATGGCCAAGGCGGTAATGCAAGCTTTGATGGTATTTTCTATTATGATAATGCGTATCTGATTGCCGATTCAAAGGAATGCTGGCATGTTGAAACTGCGGGTAAGCATTATTGGGCGGCAAGAAGAGCGACGGACGACCTATACAGCATTTCCAATTATATGTCCATTGAATATCCGGATTTGATGCACAAAGATCTGGTTGATCATGCGGTTCGATCCGGCTACCCGGTGGAGGAACCGTTCAACTATGCCAAAGCGTATATTTACTACGACACGCTGAGCACCAGCGGCATTTTCCGCCGGTGCTGCACGGAACAACAACTCCATCGGCCTAAACATGCTTTTGAGATTGCGGATATGCTCATAGCGCTTCGCGATCATAGCTGCAATGACGAATGGACCGGCGCTGCGGGCTGTGTCTGCATGCACGCGAAAAATCCGACGCCGCCGATTAACCCACGTCAGTCGATTGACTGTGAGACGACCAATTCGATGATTGCGGTTTTAAAGCCCGGAGACAGCTTTATTCTTTCACCGGGGATGAGCACGACCTGCATGGCGCCGTTTCAGCCGTTCTGGTTCGATGCTTTCAGCCCTAACCAGGTTTTTCATATCGACCGACAGGAGACGGCGATTGCTTCGTGGATTCGTCGGGAAGAAATCAATCGCGCGGCAATCGATGGACGGATTCCGGTTGAGGAATATCGGGCGGAGATGAAGGAAATGGAGAGGGCATGGATCAACCGTGCCCAAACGATTTCGCGTTCGGACAGGCAGATATTTGTCAACGAAAACGCATTGCAGGCTGAGCGCTTTATCGATAAGTGGCTCGATATTGCCAAGAAAAATCCGCCTCAGCCGCGTGGAGATTCTGCCTTCCAGATGTGGTGGAAAAATAAAAATGCCGAGTTGGGAAAGGATCGGCGGATTGCCTGGTAAAATTTTGATAAAAAACCGTCCTGTGCAGAGCCAAACGGCTGCACAGAACGGTTTTTGAGATTTGGTGCAGCGACCGAACTCATATCCGAACCCGAAAATCCTTCTCCCAGCTTGTTTTTCAGGTCGTCGAACGTGATTGTTTCTGTTCCTTCGCGGAAATTGTAGGTCAGAACCAGTTTATCATCATAAAGGAAAATCGCATTGACGAATGTGTCAATCAGCATACGGCGGTGTGAAAGCTGCCGCACATCGAGTTTACGGAAGCGGTTGAGGAAGAAACGCAGCTGTTCTTCGGTGATGCGGGGCTTCGCCAGCTTTTCTGCGGCGATTTTGTTTTCAAGCTCGTCGCGTGTGGCTTCGAGCTGGTCAAAGCGTTCCTTGGTGGAACGATTGAGGATTCCCGCTTGAATGGCGTTGAGCAGGTTGTTGATGGCGACGTTGGTTTCTTTGAGCTGCTTTTCATACAGCGGAAGATTGACGTTTTCTGCATCCTGCAAAGCGATTAGCGCGGCAACAATCGCGTCAATGGTTGTGTCGTTCATCACCATCTTCATGGTTGCGTTCACAACGATATCTTCAATCCAATCCTTGCGAACCGATTTTTTGTTGCAAATTGCACGGCGTTTCTTGATGGATACACATTTGTAATAGCGATGAACTTCGCCGCTGCGTCCCTTTCCGCTATCCCCGCACATATATGCGCCGCAGCAGCCACAAAACAGCTTGGTAGTCAGTAGATAATCTTCCTCTGCCTTATGACGGGCAGGGGATTTCTTGTTTTTGGCTAGCTTAGCCTGTACGCGGTCAAAGAGTTCTTTCGGAACGATGGCTGGGATGCCGTCAGGCACAACGACATCTCGGAAGGCGTACTCGCCGATGTAGCGTCGATTGTTCAACATGCGTTGAATACTGTTGTAATTGATATCTCCGCCGCTTTTATTTTTGATGCCCTTTTCCTTAAAGAAGTCGATCAGTTCCTTCATGGTCGCGCCCTCAATATAGCGCTTGAAGGCTTCCAGAACGAAGGGAGCGGTCAGCGGGTCGATTTGGAAATGCTGTTCCTCGTCAATCACATAGCCGATGGGCATTGAACCGCCGTTGAATTTGCATTTCAAAGCGTTCTCTGTCATACCGCGCGTCACCTTCTCGGCGAGATCGGCAGAATAATACTCTGCAAAACCCTCCAAGACGGATTCCAGCAGGATACCGTCTGCGCCGGAAGAAATCACCTCAGTTGCGGAAACAACGCGGACATTGTTCTTCTTGAGCAACACCTTATAGCGGGCGCTGTCGTAACGGTCGCGGGAGAAACGGTCGAGCTTCCAGACGATGACCATATCGAACAGATGCTTGTCGCTGTCCTTAATCATTTCCTGAAACGCCGGGCGATGGTCTGTCCGTGCGGAATAGGCGCGGTCGATGTAGTGTTTCAGAACGGTAATGTCGTTCTTCTCCGCGAAAGCCGTACACTCGCGGATTTGTCCTTCGATGGATTCCTCGCGCTGGTTGTCGGAAGAATAGCGGGCGTAGATGACAGCTTTCATGAATATCGACTCCTCAAGTATTGATGCCCCTACTATAACATATAAAAGAACAGAAAAAAAGTGAAAAGACGGAGGAAAAAGTAAAAGTAAAAAAATTTATATAAAAACGAGATAAAGAGGAGAAAACAAGCGTCTTAGTAAGTAGAAAATGAAAAAGATGCTTAGTAAGGGGGAGGGTGATTCCAATGAATAAGAGCTAGTAGTGTAAGTATCTTTTACCCTTTTGAAAAAAAGAGAAGGAGACGTTTATGAAAAAATATTTTGCTGCGCTTGTTGCGTGCGTGATGCTCATGTGCTTGAACGTTGAAGCGCAAGGAGAGCCGAAGGTGACCATTTACGGTGCGGCTTCTGGAATACCGAATAGCGTAGTCTCTGAGATTGTTGCTGAAAATCCTGATGCTCAGGAAATCACTTTTTTGAGGTGGGAAGATGCCATTCCAAACAACGATTCTGTTGCACCGTTAGCAGGATGGACATATTCAGACATCGTGGTTAAAACGGGAAGTACAAACGTGACGTTGGCTGACAAGTTTATTATATCTGTTGCTAAAGGAGCAAAAACGACATTGTCGAAGGAATTTTCTGCAACAGTCAGTGCATCGGTAAATTTATCGAGTTCTGGCGGACAAAACACAGGCAAACCTTCGGCAGGTCAGCTAGGGGTGGCGGCAAGCGTAACGGCAAAATGCTCTGTTACACGGCAATTTAGTGGACCACCGGAGAGTTCAACTGCTAACTCACGCGAGTATCGAGCACGTTTTATCGGCGATAAGGGCACGTGGTCAGCTACTGCAACACTTCAAGTCAATCCCGCAGCTAGGCCCAAAATCAATGGAACATGGTCATCGCCTACGAAGTGGGCAGAATATTCGATTGATAAGAAAATAAACTAAATCTTGGATAAAAGATGCGAGAAGGACTTGCCAACTCGCATCTTTTGTTGTAGTTTGGAATTGAATATGGCTCCATATAACGTGAAAATCATGTTGAAAAAAAACAAAGCATAGAAAGCGATTTTGAGCTTGAGAAAAATAAAAGAGAATTTTTTGCGAAAAAGGAGATAAAAAGAATGAAATAAGCGTCTTTATAAATGGTGGAAAATAATTTAGGGGGGGGTAATGAAACACAAATGCTAGCGTTTTACACCGTAGTTTGGACAATGCACAGTGAAGATGATCGGGCATTTTTTCAACAGTTATATATTGACTATGAATTGATGATGTTCAAGAAAGCATTGACCGTTTTGAAAAATGAGGAAGAATCGTTAGATGCCGTAAGCGATGCGTGTCTGATGCTTATGAAACGCATATCGACACTTAGACAGCTTTCCGATATGAGCTTGAGAAGATATATCATTATAACTGTGGAACATGCTTCGATCAATCGTCTAAGACGAATGAAAAGGATAAACCAGTATTCATTTACCGTAGATGAAGAATGTACACAAGAACTGGCGGCGAAAGAGATTCCTGTTGAGGAACAAATCATTATTGCAGCAGAAAAACAGCGTTTGAAAAAAGCCATTCAAAAACTTTCTGAAAAAGAACAGTGGATATTGTCGATGCGCTTTGATGAAGAACTGACATATAAGCAAATCGCGCAGCAGATAGGGGTGAAGACCCAGAATATCGGTGGAATTTTAGAAAGGACGTATAAGCGTCTGAGAAAGATACTTGAAGAGGTGGAGTTGAGTTGAAAGAAATGAATAAACCAGAGTATCAGGACGATCAAAAGCTGAGAGCCGAATACCAGAAAGTTTTGATTTCAAAAGCAATTAGGGAGATGCGGGATGAAGAGGTTAATTCACTGATGGAAAGTTCACCAGAGGATCAACATTATTTAGAATTTCTGGAAACGAATAGAGAAAAGCGCTTGAAGAAAATGATGTGTCGTTTGCGGTGGATAGGTCTGAAAAAGCAGTTTTTTACAGTAGCACCTAGAACGATGCGCTTTGCGGTAGCTGCTTTGGGAATTCTGTGCATTGGGCTTACTACTGCATTTGCGTCGAATGAAACATTTAGAGTTCGTGTGTTTTCGATGTTCGCGGAAGATCATGGGCAATATACAGCTGTAAGTCTACAAGAAGATGAACAAAAAGTCTTTGATGTTCCAGCTGAGTGGGAGGGAATGTATTATCCAACGTACATTCCAGATGGGTTTGACGTTGTAAATGTAGAGAACTTGTCAGGTCAAATATTCTTAATCAGCTTTGAAAATCAAAATAGTGAATACTTGATTTTCAAAGAAATGACGGAAGATACAGAATCGAACATTGATACAGAAAATGCGCAAGTATACTATACGGAGATTCATGGAAATACTGCTATGGTTTCGGTGAAGGAAGATGTAACGATAGTTGCTTGGAATGAAAAAGACCGAATATTCGCTGTAATTGTTGATGGAGAAGTTGAAGAAGGTGCTTTAGAAGTGGCGAAAAGCGTTATGAGGATAAAATAAAAATTTTTTTCAAAATATGGAGATAAAATGGCAATGATTGATGTCTATATAGACAGATAGAAAAAAGGAGGATATTCCCTATGAAAAAACTCGTATTTGTAGCTCTGACGATGTTGCTGCTCTTGATGACGGTTTCTTTTTCTGCTCATGCAGAAGATGACATTCAACTGTATTATACGTTGACATCAGATATTTCAGCAGCATTGAGTATTTCGGGAGGAACTGCAACCTGTTCAGGAACTATTTCGATGCGTAGTGGATCAAGCGCAAGCATGACTATGAAGTTGCAACAAAAGGTAGATAATAAATGGACTACGATTGCGACTTGGACAACAAGCGGAAAAGCCCCGACTGTTAGCTTGTCTAAAACGAAGAATGTATCTAAGGGATATAGTTATCGTGTTTATGTGAGCGGAACAGTGAAAAATGATGCTGAACCGGCAGAAACGCCTAGCAAAACAAGCCCGATTAAAAGTTACTAACCTTACGAAACAATGTGAATTGCTTGTGCCTTGAGGTACAAGAGAGGATAAAGGAAGGAGGAAAGTACATGAAAATGTTATGTCGAGATCCGTGTGTGGGATAGTTGATGGTATAAAAAAGTCCCTGCGAAAGTGTTGGCACACAGCATCATCATAAGATGATGGTTTCACAAGGACAAATTTATTATACCATGAACAGGTGAAGTGATGCAAGAAAAATACAGTAGAAAATTGGAGGTACTCGTATGAAAAAATTCTGGATGATGATGGCTGCGTTGGTTACGATGCTGTCCATTTGCGTGTCTGCTTCGGCTACGACATTTACTCGACTTGTTAAGTGCGATGATGAGAATGCCGAATATGTAGATACGGTTAATAGCGAAACGAAGACCGTGAATAGCTATAAAATTCAGGTGTGGCATGATGCCAATGGTACGAGCAACAGTTACACCAATCATTTCAAGGCTATTGCGGTTAAGGATAGAAAGCAGAAGGCGGCTAAATGGCTTAAAACGGGCGGAGAGTATCCGATGGAGAACGCCAGAGCAATCATTACTGGAACGGCATATTACCTGAAAATGCGCGGCAACACGAACTATAACACTTATGAAGGCCTCGAAGAATTTGTCATTTCTGGCTATTTCAAGGTGAACTGAACAGATTGACAAAGGGAGCGAATGCTGAGCGGTATTCGCTCCTTTTTACAATAGAGAGGAGAATACGATGAAAAAGCGCACATGGATAATGGCGACTCTTGCATTGGTTGCACTATTTGGGGTGAACAGCGGAGAGGCGAAAGCTGAATGGCAATCCATCAAAGAAGTTCGGGGAAAAACGCCGGAAAGATGGACGGAAAGCTATGAAACAAAGTGGCGAACAATTCAGATTGATACCCAAATTGATGTGCCGGATGTAGAAAAACTACCGGCTATTCGGGTAACGGGTGCTGCGCCTGTAAATGGCTTAAAGCTGCTGCTGTATTCTGAGGTTGTTTACAATGAAGTTGGGCAGCTTTATGTCATATCGAAGGATGGAGAACCGGAAATTCTGGGCAACAATGAAGATTACAAGAACAAGTATTACTTTGTAGACGGCGAAATTCCTCAGATTCAAGCGGAAGATCACCCTTTAACCGCGCAGCAGGCGATTGAGATGTTTGAAAACAAGTTAAAAGGTTTAACGGGCTATGGGAAAGATGATTTTGTTTTGGGACCTATAACTGTGTATGATCGTGTTTGGAAGTATAAAAAAACCAATGGAGAACGGGTGTATACTCAGCCTGTCAGCAAAACGGGAGAATATTGCATTGAACTGTATCAGAAATTTGCAGGCGTTCAATATCAATCGTGTCGAGAATGTTATGACAGCCGAGGAAAGGAAGCATGGCCGGATGCGGCAGGCGTAAGTGGAGCAATATGGGATGCGGACAGTTTTAAGCTGTGGGCAACCCTTCTTCAAGTTGTGGATACTCCGTATGAGGATGTTCCGATTCTTTCCTTTGAAGATGCAAAGAAAGCGATTGAAACAGAAATCGAAGCGGGACACCTGCGGAGTATTGACAAAGTACAACTTGCCTACGCTCCGTATCTTGATCCGCAAGAGAAAGACGTGTTCTGGCTGCTTCCGGTTTGGTATGTGAAGGGCGGATATACGCGGAATGTTAAAAAGGAGTTTGAACCGAAGTATGGCGCCGGTGGTGAGATTGTGGATGATGGTATTGAAAGGGCGGAAGTCGTTTTTGAAGCTCAAAAGGGTGAATTGATGGATTACAACGATAGCAGCGCAAAACGCCGCGTTGTGCCGAAAATTGTGACGTGGGATTCAGTACAATAAACATAGACCTTAAAAAATTTCAAGGAGGAGAGAAAAAGACCGCGTATGAAAAAAGAAATGAAGCTCATTTTCAGTGATGGCAAAATTTATCTGGCATTGCTGGTGATGCTGTTGTGCTTTAATGGATATTCAATACCTATATGGATTGAAATATGGGACTGGGATTTTGCGTATCGGGAATCGGCTCTCCAACTTACGATTGGCGGGATTTTCTTTGGCGGAATTATGCTGCTGA
>Ga0129315_1000868_pt1 | contig 16774 bp, 18 predicted proteins | sample Cm827metagenome_FD_94432 | JGI IMG/M metagenome (GOLD analysis project Ga0129315, IMG submission 94432) | Eastern black-and-white colobus group fecal microbial communities from Wisconsin, USA - Cm827 metagenome | ecosystem: Host-associated > Mammals > Digestive system > Large intestine > Fecal...
ACTTACAGGTACGGCTTTGCCTTTTACATAAAGGTAATATTCTTTCTTTGCCACTTAGTCATCCTCCTTTTTAAGTTCTCTGTTTTGGTTTTGAGAATAAAAAAGGAGGACTTCTACACTTTGACGTAAAAAGTCCTCTCGGCTTAAAAACTAATGTTTTATATAATTTTCTATTTTGTTGTTTCTGGTAAAGTATTATTGCTATGTGTAAGCAATTCCAAGAATAAAAAAGGATAATTATATCGTTCTGTGAAAACCGAAACTATAAGTTTTGACATAATTATCCCTCCATTATTTTCCCTCCTAAGTAAATTTATTATTAAATCACTCCTGCTTTTTCAAAATGCTTTTTGAGTATCTTTGTTGCAACGAATGCTCCTATGCAAGCAAGAACAAAAGTTATCAAGCCAAATCCTACTGCCCACGAAACTTTGAAATAAGATAATGCTTCATTTATTTGTGCTTCGCTCATTTTCCATTTTGATGCTCTTTCCACAAAAGAAGCTGTCCCGAATAAAATCACAGGAATTACTGTTCCTAAAAAATCTGCTAATGCAAATATCCCATATCCAATAATCATTCGTCCCTTGCTCTCATAATTTCCTATAATCAAATCACATATAATTCCACCGATTACAGCAAAGACTGCATGAGGCAAATGTCCTCCTGACAATGCAATTAAACCAAGAAGCGTTCCTGATATTGTAAATACGCCCTTCTTTTTAACTTTCAAAGCCATAAGTATATAAACGCTAGCAGCTACCATAAAGCTAACTCCTGAAGCAATAAATCCTCCAATCAGTGTTGTTGCCATAGCAAATGCAACCACCATGTATATGACAATTCCAATTGCATTAAAGATTCCGATTGTAATAAAATCACGACCATTTAATTTGTTTTTCATAAAAGTCCTCCTAATAAATTTTCTGTATTACTATCACAAGAGCAATCATCAAAGCTCCTAATAGTCCAATCAACAAATCCGCCCATCTAAACCTCAATTTTGTCAATGTAACCCTGTTCTCATCACTATCAAGTCCTCTAATGAGTGCTGAAGCTGACAGTTCATCTGAAATCTTAATCATCCTCATTAAAAGTGGAACAAGCGTATATTCAATATATTTAAATGGATGTAGCAACGGGAAAAATCTACTTGTTACGATTCCTCGAATCTTCATATTCTCTTTTAATGCCTTGAGTTCTATTCTTATAGTTGGTACAAACCTAAGCAAAACACTAAAAGGTATACCAATGCTTCTTGGTACTTTCATTCTATTTAATGCTTCAAGCATTTCACTTACACTTGTAGTCTTTGTTATATATCCACCAAACATAGCAATTAAGGTCATCCTTGATGCAAAGTAAATAAACATATATATTGCAAATACGATACTTGCTTCACGAAACTTTCCAAGCCCTAACTCTATGCAGTATAAAAGCACAAAAAACAAAATAAAGCGTAATGCTCTTTTCCACATACTACTGTATACATACAGAAAAAAGGCAAAGACAATCAGTCCGAAAAGTAGGATTGTATCGCTTATAAAAAAGCTGGTAAAGGAGGCAATTGGAAGTAGAATAAGTTTTATTCTCGGATCGACTGTTTTTCTATCTATCAAGTTCTCTACCTCCTCTCATCTTGTCTAATATGAGAAATTTGTTACTTTCACTCATATCTAAAACAGTTTCTATTTTTCCATCTCCCATTACCCACAGATCGCTTACTGTGTTTGCTAAAAACTCAAAATCATGACTTATTACCAAGACTGTTGTCCCATTTTTTAATTGTTCTTCAATCAATTTTGCCACCGAAAGCATTGAGTCTTTATCACAACCTGATGTTGGTTCATCATAGATAAAAACTTTTGCCTGTTTCATCATTCCACAAGCTATTGTCAGTCTTTGTTTTTCTCCTCTTGATAAAGCAAACGGATGCTTATCAATGTATTTGTCTAAGCCAAGTACACTCAAAATAGACTTTGCCTTTTGAGTATTTTCTTTTTTATCTTTACTTGAAATACCAAGTAGCATTTCATCAAGTACACTTTCCGAAAACAACTGATAGTCTGAATCTTGAAAGACAAAATATGACATATCCATTAAATCTTTATGATTAAGCGACTTATCTTTTCCAGCCCATATTGTTCCCTCTTTTATCTTCTCAAGTCCTGAAATCACTCTTGCAAAGGTGGTTTTCCCGGTACCATTTAAGCCTATAAGACCAATGGCTTTTCCACACTCCATATTGAAATCAAGATGATTTAAGATGTACTTGTTTTGTTTCTTTCCATCCTTAGCTACATTCGGATAGCAAAATCTCAAGCCTTTTCCGTTGATACTTTCATCATTTAATTGATATGAATCTTTCTTCTCACTTATCCTGTATTCTTCTAATTCAAGAGTTCTTAGCCCATTTTCATCCCAAAACTCCCCTTCAAGACGGATAACTTCTTCCCGACTCAAGTCCTGTGCAATCTCTCCATCTTTCACCAAAAGAAAACGGTCAAATAAAGATTTTACATAGTACAAACGATGCTCAATTAGAACAACTGTTGTTCCTTTTTTCTTTAATTTCTCCAAAATTAAAAACAGGTCAAATGTTGCTTTCATATCCAAATTTGCTGAAGGTTCATCCAAAATTAAAACTTTCGGATTCATCGCATAGATGCTTGCAATAGCTATCTTTTGTTTCTGTCCGCTTGATAATTCAAAAACAGATTTTCCTTTCAGTTCCTCAATATCCAGTTCTGCATATACTTCTTCTACTCTCTGTTTGATTTCATATCTTGATTTGCAGATCGTTTGAAGCCCAAAAGCTATTTCTTCATCTGTAGTTGTTGTAAAAAACTGACTTCTTGGATCTTGAAATACAGTCCCTACAATATGCCCTATTTCATGAAGTAATAATTTGCTTATATCTTTTCCGGACACAAAGGCTTCTCCTTTCATTTTGCCTTTGTAATAATGTGGTATAAGACCATTCATTACACTTCCAAGAGTGCTTTTACCACTTCCACTTTTCCCTGAAATTAAAACAAATTCACCTTTTTTAATTTCAAGATTGATATTTTTTAAAGCAGTTCGCCCATCTTCCCATTCATAAGAAACATTTTTTAACAAAATCATGATTATACCTCGTACTGAGCTTTCCATAATTTTGTGTAGTAACCATCTTTCTCAAGAAGTTCCCCATGCTTTCCTTTTTCAAGTAAATTTCCTTTTTGAAATACGAGAATTTGGTCAGCTTTTTGAATGGTTTTTAAATGATGAGCCACTACAAGTACAGTTCTATTCTTTGCAAGTTCTGTAATAGCATCTTGTATCAAAGATTCATTTACAGGATCAACATTACTTGTCATTTCATCAAGAATTAAAATAGGTGCATCCTTTAGAAAAGCTCTTGCAATAGATATTCTTTGTCTCTGTCCACCTGATAAAATCCCACCATTTTCTCCAATATCAGTTTCATAACCTTTTGGTAAACTCATAATAAAATCATGTATCCTCGCTTTCTTTGCAGCTTCAATGATTTCTTCTTTCGTTGCTCCTTTTTTACCTACCTTGATGTTTTCTTCAATGGTATTATCAAACAACTGAACATTTTGCATGACAATACTAATACGATCTAAAAGCTCATCATAAGGAATATCCCTTATATCAGTTCCTCCGAGGGTAATTTTTCCTTTATGCACATCATAAAATCTTAAAAGCAAGTTGGTTATAGTAGTCTTTCCACTACCTGATTCTCCAACTAAGGCTGTCATAGTTTTTTCAGCAATAGAAAAGCTCAATTTTTCCATTTTAAATTCATCTTTTTCATAGGAAAAATCTATGTTTTCAAAAGCTATATCATTATCCATCGGAACAATTCCATTCACTTTATCCGGGATTACATCTGCATATAAAATTCTTGAAAGTCTTTCGTAACTATCTACCGCCGAAACATAGTTCATATAGTGTTGTTCCATAGAAGCGAACGGCTTATAAAACTCTTTTGAAATTACTGCAAAGATAATAAAATTAAGTACATCAAGACTTCCCTTTATAACAAGTATTGCTCCTGCAATTAAAAGAACTAAATATCCAATATCCAGTAAAAACCCAAATATAGATAGCTGTTTTGCCTTGAATCTTGAAGCTACTTTGCTTGTTTCTCCAAACTTTTTTGTCTTGTTCATAAGCTCATTATCCAAGCTTTTATTGTTTGAAAAACTCTTTAGTACAGGTATTCCTCTAACATATTCAACAAATAAGCTAACCATATCAAGAAGTGCTGAATTATTCTGATTCTCTATTCTTTCAGATTGCTTAATTGTCAGATATAGAAAGACAAGTGCAATCGGAACAGATACAGCCATTAGAATAGCAAGTTTGAAATCAATACTTGCAAGACCGATAAATACGACTGCACCTATCAAAAAATCGCCAAACATTCTCGACCACATGTGTCCTACAACAAGAGACATATTATCAACATCTTTGTGTAAAATTGTATTGATCTCTCCCAGTCTTTCATTGGTATAAAATCCCAAACTGAATTTTTTCAATTTAATAATCATGCGTTCTCTGATTTGCTGAACAATATCAAAACCTGCACTATGCTTTTTCATATCTGCAACCATATTACAAATGCCTTTGAATACTACAAGTAACCCAATTGCAATAAAACCTTTATATAAACTTGCTAAACTCGTCCCATCAAATATCTGAAACAGTATAGAAAATACGATAACAATCATGGCTATGGAGCTTAGTCCATAAAGGGCAAAGAATACACTTGATATAATCAAATCTCTCTTGCCGGTTTTTGTAAGCAGCTTTAACATTTCTCTAAACATTTTCTGTTACCACCTCTTTCAAATTCCATCTATCTACCTTGTTCTGTGCTTCAACCATATCCTTATAGAACTCACATCTTTTCATCAACTCTTCATGGCTTCCTGCATCAAGAACAACACCCTTATCCATAACTATAATTTGGTCTGAATCTCTAATTGTGTTTAGATGATGAGCAATTGTAATAATGGTTTTATCCTTGCTTAAATCGTCAATTGCTTCGCCGATTAGTCTTTCATTTTCACTATCAACAGCTGCCATTGCTTCATCTAATATTAAAATCGGTGCATTTTTCAGTATCATTCTTGCTATGGAGATTCTTTGTTTTTCTCCACCAGATAACTTAACTCCCATTTCACCTACTCGTGTTTCATATCCATTTGGCAATGCTGAAATAAAATCATGGCATCTTGCTTTTTTAGCAGCTTCTATGACTTCTTCTTTTGTTGCATTTAGTTTTCCAATTGCTATATTTTCAAAAATACTTAAATCAAAAAGGATAACTTCTTGTTGCACACTACCAATCAGCATTGAGATATTTTCTTGACTATATTCTTTTATATCTTTTCCATTTATCAGTATTTGTCCTTCATCTGCATCCCAAAATCCCATAAGCAAATTAGATACAGTACTTTTCCCACAACCACTTGCTCCTACAAAGGCGTTCAAACTATTTTTCTTAAAATTCAAATTGATATTTTTAAGCTCAAAGCTATCTTTTCCGTATGCAAAATTCACATCTTTAAATTCTATATTTCCAAATTCTAAACCTTGTTCTGTCTTTTTCTTTGGAAGCGGAACTGTTAAAACTTTTCCAATCGCCTTTAGTGCTTCCTTAAACACAATAGAAAAATGTTGCAATGTAGCCGTCTTACTTATAGATGCAGTAAAAGCAGACGATAAAATAATGGCAAGTATAAAATTAGGGGTTGTAATATTTCCATAGTAAAGAAATATACTTCCCAAAATCATGACAATAACTACTCCAATTTCCATAAATATGTCAATGAGTCCCATTGGAATTGTAATTGCTCCCATGCTCTTTTTAACCCAGTAAATATATTCTCTTGCCGTTTTTAATGTTCTTTCACTAATCTCCTCTTCTTTAGCAAAAGCCTTAATCACAGAAATATTTTTTACATATTCCATTAGCTCTTCTCTCATCTTATTTTCATGGTTAAAGTAAATAGCAAAGTTTTTATCCATTGTTTTCTGTGAAAGAACTTTTACCAAATACATGAGTGGAACTCCAGCAATCATTCCAAGAGCAAGACGCCAATCAACAAAAATCATAGCTACAAAAATAATGGTAGGCAGAAGTGTAACTGCCATTATTTCAGGAAGACCATGGGCAAGGTATACTTCCACTTGCTCTACATCATGTTGAACAATGTTGGTAAGCTCTCCTGTATTATGTTCTTTAAAGAATCCCAAACTTAGTTTTTTCAGATGACCGATAATATCTAACCTAAGTTCTGTTAATTTTTCGTATGCTTTCTCATGGGCAACCTTTGTTGCAAAATAATAAAACACTCCTTTTAATACAAACGATATAAAGATTCCCAAGAATATATACTTTAAATTACCTTCGTTAATATTGTTTGTGATTAAAGAACTAATCAAATATACAAGTAAGATTTGTGGTATCAAATCAAATACTATTTTTAAAGCAAGAAGTGAATTGGATAAACTATTTTTCCCAATCACTTTTTTCCTTAATTCTTTTTCCGGCATGAACAACTCTCCTTTCAAAATTGAATAATATTGAATTTTAATTCAGTATTAAGGTTTAAAGTAAGACTTTGCTGATTACGCAAAGTCTATTTTATCCGATCACTATATTTTTTTAAATTACTGTATCAGGAAATCAAAAATTATAGCACAATCTTTTTCCATTTTCTAATCTTAGTTCTAAACGTTCCAAAAGGGGCAACCGTATTAACATGAATAAACTTATAAACTTCCCATGTCGCTGTTTTAGTAGCTTCATCAGCCCATTTTCTCATATGCGGTTGAAATAATTCTTCTTCACTTAGTGTATCAATCATTGTATAGATAGATATAATATTTTCTTTCAATCGTTTCTTTAATTCTTCTATCGATAAATGAGCATAAGTATCAGTAAACCACTGATATAATTCTCCAAGTTGATTCCATTTAAACATATCCGACGGTGTCTTTACTTCAAAACCGTTTTTCTCATCTTTTTCCCATTTCAAAACTAATGTTGTCCATCCGAGTTGATAAGCAAGATTTTCTGCTGGTGTTCTGTCAACTTCAGGGACTCTCTTATCTTTGAGAGATTCAGGAATAATATCAAATTCAGAAATATACTTTTCAAAACTTTTATTTATCTCAGATTTCAGTTCTTCTTTATCTTTATATATCTTCAAAATATCTCCTCCAAAAATTTAAATTTATCGCATTTAAATATCAAATCAACTTACAATGATTCCACTCCCTTGTAATAACACTTTGCAATAAGTTTTAGCATATCTTTTGCCCACTTTTCACTTTGATAATGCCTTGCTATTTCAAGAAGTCCCTCTGTAAAGTTACTGGCTAAAATATGGGCAAGCATTGGATCATATTCCTGTTTCGATTGTCTTTTTAAACTTACTTCAATATGAACCTGCATTTGCGATATGAGTTTTTGTTTTGCTTCTGTATGCTTTGTACCTGAGCTTTTATCCATTAAAATAATTAACTTCTTACGATCTTTTAAAAGTTCATGAATATAATTTTCTCCAACTTCATCAAACCTTTCAGAAGCAGAACCTTTTTCCAAAGATTCTTCCTCATTAAAAGCTGACTCGAAGTTTATATAAACAGAACTTACTACTGCATCAAACAAAACTGCCTTATTTTTGAAATAGGTATAAATTAGTGCCACAGGAATATCTGCTTCTTTTGCAATTTCTGTTAATTTGGCACCTCTATAATCCTTTTTATAAAATACTTTTTCTGCTGCTTCGAGTATTCTATTTCTAACTTCTTCTTTTAATACTTGTGCCATAGCACACCTCTTTCTATTCCAATACTGAATCTATATTTAATAATAAATTAAAATTCAATATTTGTCAAGATAGATTTAAATATTTGTTTTTATATACTCACTCACCGGTATCCCCACTCTTTTCAAAACCTTTATTTTCTCCTGTTTCTTCTGTTCTCTTCTTGCCTTATATTTATCTTCATACTCTTTCTGTTTTCCACTCGCTTTACGCTTTAGGTAATTTTGATGTAGCTTGTCTTTTCTTTCTTCGATTTTTCTTTCTTCTTCCTCAAGTTTTTGTTTTTTTTCTTCGCTTAACTCCGCCTGTGGTAGTTCGTAATTACCTATGAAATTAAAGTAAATTTCTATCTTTTGCTTTGATGTCTGACTTCCTTTTCTATCTCTTTCATGTACGATAATCTTTTCTACAAACTCATTTATCATTGTAGTTGTAAGTTCATCAAAGTTTTCATAACGACTGATAAGAGATATAAATTTTCTTGCTCTGTCTGTTTCTTTTTCATATCTTGATACCTGCTGCTCTAAATCTTTGATCTCTTTGCTTAAAGTTATCTGCTCTGTTTCATATTGATTGTTTAGTATCTCATATCTGCTATTTGGTATTTTGTTAAGGATCATATCTTCGTAAATTCTGCACATAAGTCGTTCGAGTTCCCTAAGTCTGTTTTGGCTTTCCGTTAATCTTACCTTTTTCTTTTCTATCTCTATTTTTTCTTTTTCTTCCATTTCATTTTGAATGGAACAGATAAAGGCTTCATTATCTTCATCAAGGTATTTTTTAATATCTTTTAGTGTGTCTTGTATTAAATTTAAGACTACTTCCGCTTTTATTCTGTGTGCTGATGGACAAAGCATGCCACAAGGTGTTTTAGTATAGGCACTGCAAGTGTAATAGGGTATATTTTTGTAATTGCTTGTTCTATGAACATACATTTTACTTCCACAATCTGCACAATACATCAGTCCTGTGAGTGGGTGATATTCTCCCCAACCGTCAGGATACCTTTTTACATTTCCTCTTATCCTTTGCACATTGTCAAAGGTTTCTTGATCTATAATTGGCTCGTGTGTATTTTCAAAAATAAGCCAGTTATCCTCGGATACATATTTGCTTTTCTTGTCCTTGAAGTGTTTTCTTGTTTTGAAATTGACTGTATGTCCCAAGTATTCCTGTTTCTTTAAAATGCTTGCTATGGTTGAGCTGCACCAACGATAGGGATGTTCAAAGTTTTTGCTTTGATATAGTCCATAGCCTAATTTCTGTTGATGATAGGCTGGTATATCTACTTTTTCACTCTCCAATATCTTTGCTATTCGATACGGACCATTTCCTTGCATGGTCAGGTTAAATATTCGCCTTACTATCTCTGCTGCTTTTTCATCTACTATCCACTTGTTTTTATCTTTTTCATCTTTGATATAGCCATAAGGCGGTGTACTTGCAGTATGTTTCCCACTTTCGCCTTTTGACCTGAAAGTCGATTGGATTTTTCTTGATGTATCTCTTGCATACCATTCGTTCATGATATTTCTAAAAGGGGTAAAATCATCTTCTCTGTAAAAACTATCTACATTGTCATTGATAGCGATTAGTCTTACGCCCTTTTGTCTTAGTATCTCCATACATTGACCGACTTTGAGATAATCTCTGCCAAGTCTGCTCATATCTTTTACAATGATACAACCAATATTTCCTTGATTGACTCCGTTCATCATTGCCATAAATCCCGGTCTGTCAAACTGCGTTCCACTGATTCCATCATCTGTAAAGTGAATGATGTTTGACAAATTATTTTTGCTTGCGTATTCTTCCAATATTTTTTTCTGATTGATGATAGAGTTACTCTCTCCTTGCAGTTCATCATCACGACTTAATCTCTCATAGAGTGCTGTTATCTTTTCAAAATTCCTCATTTTTACCCCCTTTCTCTTAATTTTTCAATAAAAAAAGAATTAAGAAGTACATATTTCACTAAAATAGTGATTAAGTGTTCTCCTTAATTCTATTACTCCTGCTGCTAGTTTGTATTTCTTATATTGTTTTACTGCGAAATGATTTGGCTTTTCTTTTTCTAATGCTTCAAACATATAGTCTACTGCATTTTTAAAATTTTCATCTTCTTCTCTTACCTCACTTGCATCTATCATAGCAAGTAAAGTTGTAAAGTTCTGTTCTTCTTTAGGAGCTTCATACCAGATATATCCTATAAGTGCTGTGTAATAGAGTTTTTCAGCTTTCACCCAAAAATCCTCAGTTGATTTTTCTCCTTCTCCCTTAGTATTTGCAATTATTGTTTGTACTAATTTCAAAATATCTTTTTCACTTTTCAAGTATGCAAAGGGATTATATCTCATGGATTTTTTAAAGTTTATTGTGTTTAGTATTTTTATCTCATATCCATTTCTTTCCAACATTTTCGCACATTCCAAGACTAATGTTCCTTTTGGATCGGTTACTACATATGAAGAGTGCATTTGCATGAGATTTGGCTTTACAAAAAACCTTGTTTTACCACTACCAGAACCTCCCATTACCAATACATTTTTATTTCTCGCATATTTTGGATTTTTAGGTCTATTGTTCATGGTAAGTCTTTCAGTTTGAGTTAGTAGCACATTGTTTTCAAACTTCTTGTCAATGTATGGCTCAATGTCTTTTTCATTTCCCCATCTTGCCGATCCATATTCTCTGCCCTCTCTAAACTTTTTTGCTTTTTTCTTTTTCTGTATAAGGATTAACTTAATAACTACTGATAGAATTAGACCGGGTATCAGATTTTTTATTTTTAATGATGGAATATATTTTAAAGTATCTATTTGACTAAAAGCTACTAGAATTCTATCTATTATATCTCCTCCTACATAAGAGTTGACATGGCTTGCAAAGATATTTCCTATATAAAAAAATAAGAGGTAAGGAAGATTTTCTAATACAAATTTCTTCTTATCTCTTATCTTAAAAACATTTTTTATATCTTTTATTATTTCATTTAGTATTTTCGAATTAATCACTTCCTCTCAATAAAAAAGAGTAGATTTCTCTACCCATTAGTATCTTATTTATCTTTTTTATATCTTATTACTGGAACTTGTTTTATTTTTTTACCTATCTTTTTTCTTTCCAAGACAAAAATCATATTTTCATTTCTTTTAAAATATCCTAAATCTTTATGATAGCTTATACCACACTTGCAATGTGATAGACCTATAAACTGTTGCCTCATCTTTGAGTTACATATGGGACATATTCTTTTATTTGTCATTTTAAACCCCCATTATACTTATATTTTACTTTCAAAGGTATTTTTTTAGTTTCTTTCCTAATGCTTCTGCTATCATTTTTTATCTATAGATAAGAGAAATTCTTCTACTGGATGATTCCCATCTTATTTTTTATAGTATTCAACAATAAAGCTATTCATGCCTTCTCATCATATATATTATATATCCAAGTGTTTTTATTATAAACTTTGTTCCTGATGCTTATGTTTAACCTTATCTCTGTCAATAGTATCTTTGACTTTATCCTTGAAGTTATTAAGCCTTTCTATTACAGATTTTCTCTTTCTTGACTTATCTTTAGTAAATTTCTGGACTGTCTTTTTAAAAGCTTGTTCCATTACTTTTATATCTTTTGCTTGAAAAAAGATAATGTTGTTTCCATTTTCTAAATCTTTCTTTATGGAAAATTTAACCCCATATCTTTTTAATTCTTTTTTCAATGCTTTTAAGTCTATGTCATTTAATTCTAAGGTTTCTACTTTCCCTTTTTTTACAAGATCTTTTACTTTTACTTTTTTAAATTTTTCTAAGGGTCTTGACTGTTCTGTCTGCGCTTTATGTTTATTTATTTCTAATATTTTCTTCATCAAATTTATAACTTGCTTGGCTGTAACTATCCCCGCTTTTTTTACTATGGCTATTGTTCTGCTATTTATATCATCATTTTGCATTCACTCACCTACTTTCATTCTTTTTTTAATATTTCATAGGCTAATTTTGATTTCTCCTTCATTTTTTCTATTCTTCTATTTTCTCCTGTAAATATAATGGGACTGCATATTTCAAGTATCCTTGAGTAAATTCTTTTATCTTTTATAGTTTCAGGATTAGTTAAAACTGATATATTTAAGTTTGTTGTTATAATTAGAGGTTTCCCACTTCTATATCTACTATCTATTATGTTAAAGATATGCTCAGCTGCAAAATCTGTATCTCTTTCCATTCCAAAATCATCAATAATTAATAGTTTCTTATGATTTAGGTTATCTATATACTTACTCTTATCAATCTCAAAGTTAGTCATATCATTTAAAATTACTGAAAAATTTGTCATTTTGACTGATATTTCTTTTTCTAGTAAAGCATTTGCTATGGCACTTGCAAAGTAAGTTTTCCCACAACCAACATTCCCTGTAAGAATTAGACCTATATTGTTTTCATATATTTCTTCAAATTTTTCCACATAGTTTTTTGCTACTTTTTCATGCTCACTATCTTTGTCCATATTTTTAAAATTCCAATTTAATAGGATAGGATCAGAAAAACACTCTTTTTTTAAGTGTTCAATTTTTAAAAGCCTTTTATTTTCTTTTCTTTTTTCTTCCTCTAATTTTTGTCTTTCTTTTTTACATTGACATAAAATACCAACTTTTTTTATTTCTCCAAAGAAGTCTATTTCTTTTTCAATTGGTGTTTTACATTTTGCACAATATTTTAATCCTGTTTCTTGATCTATATAACTCCTATTTTCTTCATCTTTTGATGGACTATTTGTTTCTGCATTTTTTATTTTCTGTTCTAAGATTTCTTTTATTAATTCCATATGCGCCTCTCCTATCAAGTATTTAAAAATTCTCTCCAAATATCCTCATCGTTACTATAGTCATAGTTTTCTCTTTTCTGATCTTCTCTCTTTATGACTTCTATGTTTCTAATACTTTCATCTGCATTGTATAAGAGAGTCAGTAGATAGGCATTAATGTTTCTAATATCCTTTGGAGCATTTTCTCTTAGGTATTTCAAAACATAGTCTATGTGTTTATAGTTAAGACTTAGAAATTTTTCTTTAAAATTTTCATTGGATATATGCCTCCCTCCTATTTTAATGTTTGTAAAGCTAGTTAAGGATTTTACAAGTACATTTATCATTACATCTACTTGCTTCTTTTCTTCTATTCTTACTTTTTCAAAGGTTTCATAAGATATATTCTTTTTTATAGTTTCTTTTAATTCTTCCTCCTCCAAAGTTTTTTTTGATTTTTCTCCTAGCTTTTCTAAGGGGGATATGGGGGTGGTATTATTAAAATCAGTATTATTAGTTTCAGTATTATTAATATTAGTATTATTAGAGTCCTCTTTTGAAACTTCTTGAGATTTATTTTCTAAACTTCCTGAAGTTTGTTTTTTAAACTTCTTGAGGTTTGCTTTTGAAACTTCTGTAGTTTTATTATTTTCTGTGTAAATAAAGTTCTTTACATAGAGTAAATTTGGCTTTCCAAGTCCTAACCTCTTTTTTTCTAATAATCCTATCTCTTCAATTTCTTTCATTACTTTGACCGATTTATTTCTCCCCCAATTTAATACTTCCATAATTTCTTCTATGGTATAGATGATGTATACCTTGTTTTCTTCATCTAACCATTTATTCTTAATTGACAAGCTCATTCTATCGAGTAGAATTCCATAAAGAATTTTTGCTTCTACGGATAGTTTTTTAAAATTTAAGTCGGTAAATAAAGTTTTGGGAATCCTAAAAAATGAATATTGTTCTGCTTCATTGCCATAATAATATTCAAATTTAACTATTTCTTTCATCATAACCCCCTTTCTTTTCATATAAAAAGAGATAGCTTTGATTTTGCTATCTCTTTTTCATCGTTTTAATCTATTTATTTTTATATTTAAATTACTTTTATTCTTTCATTCACCCCTTCTATCACTTCTATAATAAAATATCCTAGCACTGGTAAACCATAAGGACTAAAAAGATATGCTAGTATAATTGCCTCTATAGCAAGTGCTTTTTCTCCATGATAAACAGATCCTAAAAATCCCATAATAGCAATAAATGAAATCAGTTTGAAAAATATTGTGCTGAGACCTAATACAAACGTTAAAAATAGAGTGATGATACTTAACGCTATACTAATAGGAAACAATATGATTTTGAAAAAAACTCTAAATATTATCATATTCTCTTCAATCCTTATTACTTATGTTTACTTTTCTTTTTTGTTAATTTAATAAAAAAGATGACAGACTTAATCCTAAATCATCTTGTTTAAAAGTTTTGTGGAAGCCTTTAAACTTTGATTTTAATGGATTTATTGTATCTGTCATCATTATATCACTGTCCCCAGTACCATTTTCTCCAACAAAAAATGTAATTGGATTTTTAAAATTCATTTCTTCGAAATCTTTAATCCAAGCTATATTTTTAAGATAACTATCTCTTGGAATCTCCTCATAATTAATATTAGAAATTGACTTTAAATACATAATAATCACCTTCAATAATTATATCATTAATGTCTATTTTTTATTCTTATTTGATATAATTAAATTAGATAAATTACTGGAGGTTATTATGGATAAAATTCTAATTGGTAAGGGAAAAAATGAAAATTATATACTTCTAAATAAAGTAAATAGACATGGGCTTATAAGTGGTGCTACTGGTACGGGGAAAACTGTGACACTAAAAGTGTTGACAGAAGGACTTTCTGATGCAGGAATACCCACAATACTTGCTGATATAAAGGGTGATCTTGCTAATATTTCTATGCCTGGCGAAATGAATGAAAATATTAAAGAAAGGCTTAATTTAATTGGAGTAGATGATTTTGATTTTAAAAGCTATCCAGTAACCATGTGGGATGTCTATGGCTCTAAAGGAACTCCTCTTAGAGTAACTATTTCAGAAATGGGTCCTTTAATGTTATCAAATATTTTAGATTTAAATGACACTCAAATGGGAGTTTTAAATATTATATTTAAAGTAGCTGATGCAAATGGACTTTTGTTAATTGACTTAAAAGATTTAAAACAATTAATTAACTATGTTGGCGAAAATAGAGACGAGATAAGTAAAACCTTTGGAAATGTTGCAAGTCAAAGTTTATCAGCAATTTCTAGAAAATTATTGTTTTTAGAAGATGCTGGTGGCGATTTGTTCTTTGGAGAACCTGCAATAAATATAAATGACTTTTTAAATGTTAATTCAAAGGGACAAGGACTAGTTAATATATTACAAGCTGATAAATTAATATCAAATCCGCTTTTATATTCAATGCTACTTTTGTACTTGCTTTCAGAAATTTATGAAAACTTTCCTGAAGTTGGGGATTTAGATAAACCAAAATTAGTATTTTTCTTTGATGAAGCCCACCTTCTTTTTAATAATACTCCAAATGTATTAAAAGAAAAAATTATTCAAGTTGTACGACTTGTGAGAAGTAAAGGAGTTGGTGTATTTTTTATAACTCAAAATCCACTTGATATACCTGAAGAAGTTTCATCACAGCTTGCAAATAGAATTGTGCATCAATTAAGAGCTTATTCTCCAAAGGAACTTAAAGCAATAAATGCCGTTGCAGACACTTTTAGACAAGATGATTCTATGAATATTAAAGAAGAACTTATTAATCTTAGAACTGGAGAAGCTATTGTATCCTTCCCTGATGAAGATGGTGCCCCAACTGTTGCAGACAAGGCAATAATTATGCCACCTCACTCTTCATTTAAAACATTATCTGAAAATGAATATGCCTCATTGATTAATAGTTCAAATTTATATAACAAATATAAAAACCCAATAGATAGAGAGTCAGCATATGAAGTGCTCCTTGCAAAAATTGAAAGAGATAAAATTGCTAAAGAAAAAGAAGAAGAACTTTCCAAGATGGAAAAAGAGCTTAAAAAAGAATCAAAAAATAAAGGCAGAAGGCAAAAATCATATATTGATAAGGGAATTGATTCTATGCTTGGAACTATTACAAGAACAATAGGACGTGAAATTGCAAGAGGTCTATTAGGTTCTATTAAAAAGAAAAGATAAAAAAGTGCCGACACAGGCACTTTTTTATTATTTTATTTTTTCATAAATTATATTATTTTCATCTATAAATGAACTAAATCTATATTCTTCAAATTCAAAAGATTCAAAAATAGAAGTATCAAAGGATTTATTTTTTAATACATAATTTGCAAGTTGACCTCTTAATTTTTTACTAGTTGCTGAATGTGTTTTTTTCTTTTCTTCGTAATCATCGTAAAAATTAATATCAACCCATCCTGCAACTTCATCTCTATTTATTAAACTAGAAAATTCATCTGATGCAAGATTATATATTTTATAATCAGATAATTTCTCTGTGTAATTTTTCTTTTGAATTTCTTTTAATGAACTGTTCCCAACTGTTAATTTTTTACTGAAATCTAATCTATATGGATTAATTGGCGTCACTGGACTTATAGGCCCATATAGTGCAGATAATATAACTAAATGATTTTTAGAAAATTCAGATTTAACTACTTCCCCATCTATTTGGCGAAATGCTAAACCATTATATGTTTCAATTGCATACTTTGCATTATTATCTTCTATATTCTTATATGCTTCAAATACTTCTTCTGCTACTTCTAATTTAATTTTAAAAAACTTTTGTAATTCTTCAACATCCATATTTCTAATTTTATTTATAATTTTTAAAGATAAATCATCAAATTCAATTTTTAAATTGCCACTTGATAAGTCCATTTCCTTACTTGGCGATAGTATTATTAAATCTTTCATAAAATCTCCTTGTATAATGAACACATGGTAATTAGTGTTCAAAAATTTCTTTTTACTATATGATAATCATAGGCTTGTGGATTGGTTTTTTCTCCTATAGCTTTGACTATTTTATTAAGGTTCCA
>Ga0129315_1000869_pt1 | contig 16755 bp, 9 predicted proteins | sample Cm827metagenome_FD_94432 | JGI IMG/M metagenome (GOLD analysis project Ga0129315, IMG submission 94432) | Eastern black-and-white colobus group fecal microbial communities from Wisconsin, USA - Cm827 metagenome | ecosystem: Host-associated > Mammals > Digestive system > Large intestine > Fecal...
ACTCAGTTATCGGTTTCTCGTGTCAATCAAGGCTACAATAGTATTCAAAATTTTTCCGAAAAACGTGTAAAAAGACGCTGCCAATGAAAATTTTTACGATTTTTAAATCTTTTATACGATTCTTAAATCTTTTATTTACAATTCTTAAATTTTTAGTCAAGGTCTTGTCGGTGATGTGGCGAAATTTTCCGCTGACCGAAGTGATCATGCCCAGCAACACGAAGCCTCCGTGAGGACCAGGCCCTCCTGCTTCGCAGGCGCCTCCCTCTAGTGCCTAGGGCGGCAAGTCCTCACGGAGGCAACCTTGTTGCTGCTGTCAATGACATCTGAGTGCTGCCTTTGGACACGTGTGATGTACTTGAAATCTGTGTAAGTCTGATTATCCGTGGGAGACTCACAATTCGCAACGGTCTATGCGGCTGCTCGGCTTCACTAACTTCGGTGAGTCTGCATGGATGTGTAGCTTTTTGCGGTGTGAGGCTGTCCTGCTCGCCACCATGAACCTATTACTGTAAAAGGTTGACTCAAAATGCTCAGTTTGTCCGTAAAAAGGCAGGATTTAACGGATAAGTTGTTCAAAATCAACAACTTGTCCGGCAGAAGGCGGGTTTTCACGGACAAAATCCATTCCGTGAGACAACGATTATCAGGAATAACAGTAGGGCCTACAAAAAATGCGGTGCGTTACGAGGAATGTGACAGTCCAGAATTGGATTGAGTCGAACAACCGTAAGCGTCTCCGCGGTTACGTATTGACGCGTTTTCAGCGGTTACGTACTTTTGCCCATGGAAATGTCGAACAACCTGCATGTCGTGATTTGGTGTATATTATTGAGTGTCAGGAAGATGTGATGAGCGGCCAAATGCAGGTTATGTGAAAAAGTGGGTAACCTGACTTTTGCTTTATCTGCTAACTGATTGTGAATCAGTACTTTCGTCTGTTGTGTCGATTTCAGGTTGTTCGGTGATCTGGTAAGCGTCTCCTCGGTTACGTATTGACGCGTTTTCAGCGGTTACGTACTTTTGCCCATGGAAATGTCGAACAACCTGCGTGTCGTGATTTGGAGTATATTGTTGAGTGTCAGGTAGATATGATGAGTGGCTAAATGCAGGTTATGTGAAAAAGTGGGTAACCTGACTTTTGCTTTATCAGCTAACTGGTTGTGAATCTGTACTTTTGTCGGTTGTACCAATTTCAGGTTGTTCGGTGGTATGGTAAGCGTCTCCGCGGTTACGTATTGACCGTATCGATAAAAAAGAGTCCGACCTTCCGGCCGGACTCTTTCGAGAGTTATATTTCAATGCAGATTATTTGCCGAATACGGCGTTGATAATGTGTTTCTCTGCATTGTAGTTCTTAGTTCCGTGGAGGCAATCATTCAAGTTCTCAGAAGTAACAGCAACACCATTTAATGTGCCGGTCACCTTGATAGCTGTAGTTTTCCCAAGTTCAATCTTCTTTGGTTTTCCGTTTTTAGGGTCACCATTAAACAGTCCGACAACCATACCGGCATTTTCTGCTGTGCCTCCAGTTACGGTGCAATCCACCACGCAACCGTCACCAGTTGTATGCGTTGCGTTTCCGATGTTTCCGATAAGACCACCGATACCGTACATCGCAACTTTGGCAGTAACTGTTCCGTAGGCTTTGCAGTTTTCAATAACATGACCTTGTGAATGGAAACCTGCTACACTGCCGACTGCACAGTCCTTGCCGTCTTCGATAAGGATATTACCGTTGTTTGTACAGCCTTTGATGTTTCCGGAACCACCCTGGATACCACCAGCGCGGCACTTCCCTTTACCTTTGAAGGTGATGTCAGCGTTATTCGTACAATTCTCGCTCACTACAGTCTGAGAGGTTGTTTCGTCACCTGGCCAGCCAACGATTCCTCCCATTGCACTGTTTGCCTTATTGGAATCATTGTGGAAAGTAATCTTACCCTCATTTACACAGTCTTTTATATTGGTAGAATTCTTGCCGACAGCATAATAATCACCACCGGAAATACCACCTACAATACCGATGTAATTTATACTTGACTCATTACCGTCTTTTGTTGCGAACTTGACATTGATTTCTCCATAGTTGTTGCACTTGGTAATGTTTCCGGAAGGAGCGCCTGCAATACCGCCAATGCTTATTCTCTGGATTGTTTTCGGAGAAGAACTCATGTCCGTAAATGTAACTGTTACTTTACCCTTGTTGTCTGAGTTCTCCATTTCAAATCCGGAAGCACCTGCACCGGCGATTCCACCTACGCAAGGAACGATTGAAAGGCCTCCGACAGAGGATTCTGCTTCAACAAATGTTCCTGAGACTGTAACTGCACCCTCATTCTTGCTGCCTGAGAGCTTGCCGTTCAGCTTTCCGATAAGACCGGCAGCGGCAATTCCCTGAACAGAACCTGCACTTGTCGCTGTGATTTCTGCAGTGTTGGAGCAGTTCTCGACTTTGCCTGAGAATTCGGCTGCAATACCTGCAACAGCAACAGAAGATGAGAATTTGTCAGCTGAATATGAAACCTTCGCCTTGTTGTGGACATTGCTGATGCTGCCGCTTCCTGAGAGAGCGATAGGAGCAAGATACTCGGAACCGCTGAATGAACAGCTTGCGTCGATGGTGAGATCCTTGACGGAACCATTCATCTTTCTGAAGAGGCCGTGTGTGGACGTCCAGTTCTTGATGACGTGATTGTTGCCGTTCAATGTTCCTTCGAATTCAGGGACAATCAGGAGCTGCTCAGCAGTAACGCCGGCAAGGTCAATGTCAGTCTTGAGATTGATTTCCTGTCCTGCATCGGTGTATTCTGCACCTGCTGACATCCACTCGAGGAATTCTTCGAGATTGTTGATGTCGAGAGGGTAGGTGTAGTCCACGGAGCCTGTCTTGAATTCATAGTAGAATGCAGGTGACTCGTATTCACCGGATTTGCAGTATGCCTTGATGAAGTAAGTTGTGTTTACTTCCAGAGGTTTTATAGTGATTTCAGGAGTAGGAGAGTCGATGAATTTATATTCAGCATCTCCGCTCTTCTTGTAGCCGAGAATATATTCCTTGGCAAAATCCTGAGCCTCGAATGTGAGAGTAGCCTTGGTCTTGCCGATGTTGGTTTCCTTAAGCACAGGAGTAAACAGTTCAGGTTCACCGTAAGATACAACTGATACTGTAACACCGCTGAGAAGGAAACGCTGGTTTCCGGTCTTGCCTTCTGGACGGATAGTTCCGATACCGATTCTCGCGCCCTGAGCCACATTCTTGATAGTGACTGTTCTCTTCTCCCATGCAGGTGCTTTCAATGCTGTAGTTCCGTCAGCTTCTTTGGTTGCAGGACGGTCGATAGCCGCCACCTGTTTTACAGAAGCGCCTGTGAGTGTTCCATAACTTGAACCGCTTGTGGATGTCTTGCCTCCTTCTGCCACGTAGATTCCGATGCTCTTGAAGTCAGCATCTCCGGCTTCTTTAATTGCACCCTTCTCCCACATTGAGGAAATGGTGTAAGTTACTTTGACTGTTGCGAGTCCTTCAAGGTTAGTGAGTTTCGGGGTGAATACGATAGGGATACAGCTTGATGCACCCATCTGGAGCATACCTGTACGTATGCAGCAGTCACCTTCACCAACAGTACCTGTACCATCCTTGGCACCGTGAATGACAGCCCAATCTTTGAATCTGGAATTCTTCACGCCGCCGCTCTTGCCGATTGTGTTGAAGAAGCCATGGTTCGGGTCTGTGAATTTGAGATTGGTTGAGTCCCATTTTCCTTCTTCAGGATGAGGTAATGCGTTGTTGTTGTTTTCAGGGGTAGCTGTAAAGTCAATAGAGTTTCCACCGAAATAAAGCTCACTGAAGTTTTCTGCGAGAACGGTCTCGCCTGCAGCAGCAGGCGTTGTTCCTACCTGAACGATATTGAATCCTGAAGTTTCAGCCTCAAGCGCATCTGAAAGGAGGCCTGTGGTCTGGTCCTGGCAGGTAAACCAATATTTGGTTCCAGGTTTGAGGTTTGCGAACGAGATGGCAGGCTGCTTGTCTGCAATGTTCGTAGGAAGCTCGTATTTGCTGATAGTCCAACCATATACAAGATGCTCCTCTTTGCAAGATTCGTCATCGTAGAGAGCAACCTTTACAGGAGTAGCTGCGTCTTTGGTGTTGTCACCGAATGACGTGACAGACCATTCGAAAACGAGCATACCGGAATATTTGGATTTAAGACGTACTGATGGCGGTACACCATTCACTACGGCAAATCCTTTTCCGCACTGGATGACATTGGATGTTACGGTCTCGCCCTCCTCATTGATCGCTTCGCCTTCTGCATAAATGTAATTTGTGTGAGGTGCAGCACCTGATACCTTGTATTCTGCGAGGAATTTGAGTTGATAGAGCTTTCCATCTGTAAGGCCTTCGAACTTGTGGCTGAAAGAAGTGCTTCCTGCAGGAACTACCTTCTTGTCCAGTGCTTTACTGCTCGCATAGTCCATAAGGTAAACGATGAGACTGTCAGCTCCGGAAGCCGCTGATGCATCAGCACTTACATCGAATGTGCCGTCACCGTTGTCTTTGAATCTGATGTTCTCAAAGCAGGCCTTGCTCTTGTCGAGCATACCGTGTCCGGAAATAAGGACTGCAGGGTTGCCGTTCTTGTCAGTGGCAAATGCCCATTTTGAGAAGACAGCACCATAGTTTGCACGGATGCGGGCATATTTCTCTGAGTGCTCTTTGGTTCCCTTTGTGAAAACTGCGTGGGCGATACCGTCCGCGCCGATAGCGGATACTTTGACGGTCAGGATGTTGTCATCATAGGTGTTTACAGCATCTTCAGGACTGTCGCATAATTCTACATTGAACGATGTGGCGCCTGCCGCAATCGCTTCTGCTGCGTTCCAGCACACTGCCATCGTGTCTGGTCTGCTGTACTCTACATCATATTGCAGGTCTGTAGGTACTGGCTTTGTCGTATCTTCGCCTGCCTTGAACTCCTTCTCGCAACCGGTGAGAAGAATGGAAGCGCACGCAAAAATGCCGGCTATTGATTTTAATGATTTCATATTGAATCTCAATCTGATTTGTTAAAAAGATTAACTCAAATCTGGTTTTATATCTCTCCAAGTCGGTTATTAAGTGGTGATATATACAGATATAAGAATTCGACAGAGACTGTTCCTGGAACATCTCCATCTTGCATCAGAAAACGACCTGTGAAATCAGGCAATACAAATCCAAGGGCAAAGATAATAACGTTTTTAGGAATTGCAACGTTTTTAGTGAAAAAATGCGTCAAGTTTTTTTTCATTATGTTGCTTTTGGTGTTTCAAATTTGTTGAAAGCGAACTTACTTTATTGGTATTTTTGCAAGAAATGAAATAAAATGTGAAACAATCTGAAAAAAATCTATATATTTGCACAATAAAAGGGTGATTTGTGCTCCGTGCGTTGTGAACCGATTCAATTCATTGGCGCGAAATCATCAGCAAACCGATAATACACTAATAATATATAATGAATCAAATTAAACTTTTAAACCGATGAGATAGTGAGTTAATAACCAACCTCCAGCATCGGATATTCCTGAAAGACCAGTTTGAAATAAGGTTACCAATACGAATCCGACAATAAGTAACATTCAATCAATCAATTTGAGCGAAGCTAAACTTTTTGGGAATATATGAAACTCTATTTGAAAAGAATACTGTTTGCAGTGATCTCGGTCCAGATGGCCATGGTCGCTTCATTCGAGCTTTTTGCCCAGAATGTGACTGTCACAGGTACAGTGAAGGACGCTGCAACAAATGAACTCCTCGTGGGTGCTACCGTCATGGTCAAGGGAACGACCAACGGAGTATCTACGGACATCAACGGACATTACTCCATCAAAGCAAAGGCAGAAGATGTTCTGGTTTGCTCCATTATCGGTTACAAGAGCGTGGAATCCAAGGTCGGATCCAAAGCTGTTGTGGACTATGCTCTTCAGCCTGACAACCAGCTGCTTGACGCTACTGTAGTCGTCGGTTACGGTACATTGAAAAAGACTCAGCTCGTGGGTTCTGTGGAGAACCTTGACGGCGGTGTCATAGAGAACAGGCCTAATGCCAATGTGACAAGGTCCCTTCAGGGACAGGTTGCCGGTCTCAACATCGTGCAGACTGACGGTAAGGCAACTCACTCAGGTTCTCTATATATCAGAGGTAACGGAACTTCATACAATACCCGTAAGAACTTCAGCAGCAGTGCTGCCGGTCAGACACACAGCATCGGAAGCCAGGGATCTGCTCTTGTTCTCATCGACGGCGTGGAAGGCAGCCTTTCGCAGGTGAACCCTGCCGACATCGAGACAATCGCTGTCCTCAAGGATGCTTCTTCAGCAGCCATCTACGGAGCGCGCGCTGCCTACGGTGTGATTCTCGTTACTACTAAAAATGCTGAGACAGACAAGGTTACGGTAACATACAACGGCTCGTTCTCATTGAACTCTCGTATCGTGAAATGGGAGGACAACATCATTACCGACGGTCTTGAGTGGACAGAAGCATTCTATGAGTTCTATCAGAATGACACTCGTGTCCCGGGTTCTTCAGGAAAGGTTCCTACTACAATGAATACGAACGACATCTCAATGAAGGACATTACTTATCTTGAGTCTTTCCGGGCTCTCCGTGAATCCGGCTATGATTCTGTATATGGAGGTGTCGGCAGCAAGGGACAGTACCTATATTATGGCAGCTACAACTGGCTCGACCACATCTATAAGGACTACACTACTTCTACCACCCACGATATAAGCCTTAGAGGTGCAAGCAAGAAGCTTACTTACAACCTTACCGGCCGTTACTTCTCACAGGGAGGTATCTACAAGATCGGTGAAGAGAAATACAACACCTTCAATATCAGAGCGAAAGCCAAGGTGCAGGTAAACAAATGGCTGTCTGTGGACAATAATACTTCCGTGTTCCGCAGCAAGTCAAACCAGCCTATGTTCTCGACAGGCTCGCTTATCGGTCACCAGATCGACCAGCATGGCCAGCCTGTATTCGTTCCTTATAATGAGGACGGTACCTGGACATTGTCAGGTGTGAAGACCGGTTATGCGTCATTCTTTGAAGGAAATACAGGTCAGGATGATTCAAACCTCATAGTCGGAACTACTTTTGGTGTTACTATAGATATCATTCCTGAAGTCCTCAAGATTCGCGGAGACTTCTCTTACAAGGCAACCCGCAGATGGAGAGAGCGTTATAGAGCACCTCTTTCCTTCTATACAAAGCCTGGCGTACCTACCGAGTATGTGGCTCAGGCAGGTTCATACAAGAGCCGCTGGACATACGATACAGACTATATTTCTTCAAATGCTGTCCTTACCTGGACACCGAAACTTACTGAGAACCACAAACTTAATGTCGTAGCAGGATGGAACCTTGAGGATTCCCGCTACAACAGGTTCTATATGCAGAGACTGGGAATGCTCTTCCCTGAGAAATATCAGTCGTTCGAAATGTTCGACGGTGAAATCAAGACCGAGCAGAACAACAGCGACTATGGCATCATCGGTTTCTTCGGCCGTGCCAACTACACTTTGCTGAACAGATACATCTTCGAGGCATCAGCCCGTTATGACGGTTCTTCAAAGTTCCCTTCAGGATCACAGTGGGGCTTGTTCCCTTCATTCTCCATCGGTTGGCGTCTTTCTGAGGAGCCTTGGATGAAATGGGCTGATTCATGGATGGACAACTTCAAGATCCGCGCGAACTACGGTTCACTCGGAAACGGTACTGTGTCTCCTTACTCTTACCTCGAGACCATGGACATCAACAAGTCTTCAGTCATCTTTGACGGCGGTTTCGTGAACTATACCACTAACCCTTCAGTAGTGCCTAAGACTCTTACTTGGGAAACTGTTACTACTTACGACGTGGGTCTCGATTTCGACTTGCTCAAGAGCCGTCTTTCATTCTCAGGTGACTGGTACCGCAGAAATACTACGGACCTGATTACCATAGGTCCTGAACTTCCTCAGGTTTATGGTGCAAGTGCTCCTAAAGGAAACTACGCTTCCCTCAAGACTACAGGATGGGAACTTACCCTTTCCTGGAGAGATGCATTCAAACTCGCAGGCAAGGACTTCACTTATGGAATCAAAGGTAGTGTCTGGGATACAAGAACTTGGGTGAAAGAATTCACTTCCACATCCGGCGATATCCTTGACTACTATTCAGGCAAGGAACTCGGAGAAATCTGGGGTTTCCGCACAGACGGTATCTTCAGGGACAATGCTGAGGCAAATGCTTGGGCTACGGACTCTTACCATAAGAACGGTTCCAACTTCCGCGCATATGCCGGTGACCTCAAATTCCTCGACCTCAACGGTGACGGCAAGATCGACTACGGTAAAGGCACACTTGACGACCACGGCGACCTCGACCGTATCGGCGATATCACTCCTCGCTACCAGTATGGCGTCAACCTCGATTTCAAATGGAACGGAATCGGACTTTCAATGTTCTTCCAGGGCGTAGGAAAACGTGACTGGTATCCTATGGTCGAGACTGCATACTTCTGGGGACAGTACAACAGGCCTTATTGCGGTTACCTCATGAAGACTCAGACAGGTGACAACTATGCTCAGATTGACTATAGTACTGAGAACTGGACAGTGGTGAACTATGACAAGAATCCTTACTGGTCAAGACGAGTAGGTTACTGTGCGAACAGAAACGTAGGACCTCTTACCGTGGAGAATGACCATTATCTCCAGAATGCGGCTTACATCCGTCTCAAGAACCTTACTGTAGATTACTCTTTCCCTAAGAAACTTGTGAACAAGATAGGTATGCAGGGCGCTAGAATATATTGCTCTATGGAGAACCTCTGGACTTGGTCTCCTATGTTCAAGCATACTGACATGTTCGACCCTGAGGGTATCGGTGTCGGTGACAGTGACTTCGACAGTACTTCAAAGATCGGTCTCAGCGGTGTCGGCGACGGTATGTCATATCCTATGCTCAGGACCTTCACATTCGGACTTAGTCTAACATTCTAATTTTGGAAATGAAGATGAAAAAAATCAATATTATACTTACTGGTGCACTAATGCTTGCCGGACTCTGCTCATGTTCAGACTTCTTGACCAGAGAGCCTATCCACAAGTTCAGTGCAGAGACATATTTCTCAAGCGAAGCAGAGCTTGAGATGTATGCTAACGGTATGCTCAACAGTTGGTTGCCGAACTCTTCGGAAACCAATGGCGGTGACGCATACAATGACCTCATTGCTACAAAAACCGGTACGGATTTCTATCGTCCGGGTGCTCACTGGGATGCTGCCAAACAGGGCGGCTGGGGAACCGGTGACTGGAGCTTCCTCAGAAGAGTGAACTATATGCTCGCAAATATGGGTAAGGCAAAGAATGCTGTCGATCCTGCAATCTACAATCATTACGAAGGTGTAGCCCGTTTCTGGAGAGCGAACAAGTATATTGCGAAGATCAATTCTTTCTCAAACGTTCCTTGGATCGAAAAGTACCTTCAGCCTAACGACTCTACGGACCTCTTCAAGACGAGAGAGGACAGAGAGTATGTCTTCCATAAGGTCAGAGAGGATCTCGAGTTCGCATGTGCGAACTGTTCAGCAGACAAGAAGTTCCATACTGACGGACGCGTGAGAATCGACAAGTTTGTTGTCAATGCCCTTGCTTCAAGATACTACCTCTATGAAGCGACTTTCAGGCAGAACGTGAAGTACAATCCTGCTACAGGCAAGCCTTGGACAAACGAATATGAGACAGTAGAAGACCTTCTGAATCTTGCTGCAACTGCAGCCAAGGTGGTTATCGATGAAGGAAAGTTCTCTCTCATAAAGGATTACAGCGCTCTCTTCATCAGCAATGATCTTCAGAAAGATGAAGTGATCTGGGGCCGCAGCTATAGCCAGGACCTCAATGTGCGCCATTCATTGACCCGCTACTTCCACTCTTCAACCCTCGGACAGCAGTATTCTGCAACCAAGGATCTTGTGAATATGTTCATGACAGTGGACGGAAAGCCGATCGATGTGAAAGGCGGTGCTGACAAGGTGCTGATTACTGATGAGTTTGCAGGCCGTGACCCTCGTCTTGCAATGACAGTCCTCGGACCTGGCAGAGAAATCTTGAATTCTGCCAATCCTCACGAGACTATCGACTTTACATTCTGCAAGACCGGTTATATGATCATCAAATGGTGTATTCCTGATGATACACATTTCCAGAACAGTATCGACCAGAACTCTCTTCCTATCTTAAGATACCCTGAAGTGCTTCTGAACTATGCTGAGGCTATGAACGAACTCGGCCAGATGACAGAGGAAATCTGGGATCAGACTGTAGGTGCTATCCGCAAACGTGCTGGAATCGCTAACATCTATCCTAAGAGCGGAGAATATACGAGAGACCAGTGGCTGTATGAATACTATACCAAGGGTCTGAAGAATCAGGAACTCACAAGAGGTGATCTGGATATCGCTCTCGAAATCCGTAGAGAGAGAGTAGCCGAACTTACATTCGAAGGCGGTCTCAGACAGCTGGACGTATATCGTTACGGTCAGGCTGACCTTATCGCCCGCAGATTCAACAACAGCGGTTGGAAAGGCCTCTGGATAGGTTCTGCTACAGGATTCACATTCGAAGGCCAGGACTATACATTCGCGCCTGCTTCGTCAGAGTCCCTCAATACTACAACAAACTATCCTATCTCGCCGAAAGCTACCGCCAAGGATACTGACTGGTATCTGGAAGACGGATATCTTGTGTACAAGTACGAGCTCCAGTGGGATGACAAGATGTATTGCCGTCCTATTCCTAACGCGGCTCTTACTCTTAACCCTAAGCTTGGCCAGAACTACGGCTGGAATTAGTTAAAAGTAATAAAATGCTGAAGAAATTTTTAAACATTTTTTGTTCTGCTCTTGTTCTCGCAGGTCTTTCGGCCTGTGAGAAGAGCGGAAGTACTGCTCAGAAGACTCACGAACCGAAACTCGTGTCTCTTACAGGTTCTGAAATCAACGGTACCAAACTTGCCACTGGCATTGACCTTGCCGGCGTTATTACAGACGCTGCTACAGGCAAGGGAATTCCCGGCGTGGCGGTGACCGACGGTTATCAGTATGTGAAGACGGATGCCAACGGTGTGTATCAGATGAAGAGGAACAGTATGGCCCGCAAGGTCTATTATACGATTCCTGCAGCATATCAGGTTCCTCTTGACAATTCGGATCATCTTCCGATGTTCTTTTCGCCCGGTACGATGTCCAAAGGCCTGGCATACCGCTGTGATTTCGTCCTGAACAAGCTCAGTGCTCCGGAGACAGATTTTACGCTTGTCGCCATCGGAGACCCTCAGTGCCAGAATATTTCCGAGTCTTCAAGATTCCTCGGGGAGACCATCCCTGATATAAAGAGGACAATGAGTTCCGGCAATTATCCGGCTGTATATGCTATCACATTGGGTGATGTCACATTCGACTCTTTCTATATGTTCGACCCTATGGTCAGATGTATGAGGAATATCATGGTGCAGGACAGCTATCTGCCGTTCTTCAACTGTATGGGCAACCATGACCATAACTCCCTCGTGAAAGCTGTCGGCAATCAGGTTCAGGATGACTACAATGCCACGGAAGAGTATGTGAAACATTTCGGTCCTGCTGACTATTCATTCGACAGGGGCAATGCCCATATTATCGTGATGGACAATATCGCAGTGACCAGCATAGTTTCTTCTTCCTCTGCTCCGAATACTGCTACTTGGAATTATACGAACAATCTTCTGCCTTCTCAGCTCGAATGGCTCAAGCAGGATATCGCTATGGTGGAGAATCCTGAGTCGAAACTTGTGATTTTCTGTGCCCACCAGCCTATCAGAGGAGCAGCATCTTCTACTTATTCTGAAGTTGTAAATCTTCTTTCCAAGTTCAATGAAGCTCATTTCTTCATAGGACATACCCATTATCAGCAGAACTATATCCACGAGATCGGTGGAAAGCAGATATTCGAGCATATCCACGGAGCTGCCTGCGGAGGATGGTGGACTGCAAACAGCAGTGTGACAGGTGCGCCTAACGGATATTCCGTGTATAATGTGAGAGGCAACAAAATCAAGGACTGGTTCATGAAGGGAACAAACCGCGAGGAGAATTACCAGATGAGAATATATGATGGAAATCAGGAATATGGCTCTGAGGTGACTCCGAACAGTCCGAAGATTAAAGTCTACTGGTACAGTACGACTACTGTAGGCAAGTTCAAGGTGATCGGAAATGCAAACTTCAAGAATGCGTTTGTGGCTGAGGTCTTCGATGACGACAACCAGTACTGGAGTCTCGAATTCTGGCAGAACGGTCAGAAAGTAGGAGATTTCGTGCGTGCTGCAGAAGGCGGTCTCAACAATGCCCCTATCTGCGCATTCTGGTACAATGACAAGGGTAAGACAACCGATACCTGGTGCAACAGGACAGCAAGCCACTACTGGTATTACAAGCCTGCTTCCGGAAAACCGGCTGAGGAGAAGAACTGGGAAGTGCGTGCTGTGCACAAGTATCCGAATGGCGGTTCAGTCACCTACAAGACAAGCAAACTGACTACTGATTACTCTGAATTTTAGGAATAGTCTATATCTCTGAATATGAATAAAATACTGCTCAAGAAGTGTTTATTCGTACTTATCTCTGCAACAACTCTCATATCGGGGGTTGTTGCTTGCGATAAGAACGATGCCCCACCACAGACTCCTCCGGCACCGCAACAGCCGGCAGAACCTTCTGTTCCGGAAGAAACAGGGAAGATAATCAACGGTACGAAGATCGACAAGTCCAATACTTTGATCGGTCTTATTTCTGACAGGACTACTAAAAAAGGAATTCCTGGTGTGCCTGTTACAGACGGCTATACGTTCACTGTGACAGACGAAAACGGTGTCTATCAGTTCAAGGCCAACAGCGCCTGCCGGAAAGTGTATTATACGTTGCCGTCAGAATATAAAGTCAGTCTGGACACCAAGACCAAACTGCCGCTGTTCTATTCGACTTCAACTATTTCGCCCGGCAAACAGAACAGGAATGATTTTCTTCTGGAACCACTTGACGCTCCGGAGAAGAATTTCACATTTCTTGCGATAGGAGACCCTCAGTGCAAGACCAACTCGGATGTCAACCGTTTCAGAACTGAGACTATTCCTGACATGAAAAAATTCCTCGTGGATTCTCAGGCCAAGGGCAAGTATAACAATGTCTATGTGATGACCATGGGAGACATTACATTCGACAATACTGTCCAGTGGAAGCCGATGCGAGATGTCATGTCCAGGTTTACGGCCAACGGAACTGATTACATTCCGTTCTTCAATACGATCGGAAACCACGACCATGACGCTTCCAAGAAGAATCAGTACGAATCCACACAGAATTACATCGACAATTTCGGCCCGGTAGATTATTCGTTCAACAGAGGTGATGTCCATATAATCGTCATGGATAATGTCCTGGTGAAAACCACAAACGGTAAGACCTGGACTTATTCCGGCGGTATTTCAGCAGAGCAGCTTAAATGGCTGAGGGCTGATTTGGCACTCGTGAAGGACAAGCAGAACAAGATGGTCTTCTTCTGCGCGCACATCCCTTTCAGGGGAAGCGCCAAAAGTGGCGGAGCATCTGTCAATAAGGACAAGAACTATGCAGAGGTGCTCAAGTTGTTGACTGAATTTCATGAAGCTCATCTGATGATAGGTCATACCCATTATCCGCAGAACTGGATTCATACCGGCTATGTCACCAAGAGCGGAAAGCCTATTTATGAGCATGTCCACGGTGCCGCATGCGGTGCATGGTGGTCCTGCAACATGAATACGAACGGTGCACCTAACGGGTACAGCCTTTATGAAATCGAGGGCAACAGCGTAAAGAACTGGGTGGCGAAAGGCACCAAGAACACTGTTGACTATCAGATGCGTGTGTATGACGGCAACCAGATATACGGCGGTTCAGACGGAAATCCTGCTGGAAAATACAAATATACATGGTATGACGGCGGCACGGGAGGTTCCGCAAATATCAAGGCTGCCGGAAACTCAAAATTGAAGGGTGCATTCGTCGCAGCCATATGGAACGATGACGATACCAACTGGAAAGTCGAATTCTTCCAGGACGGGAAAAAGGTAGGAGACATGAAGAGAGTTCCGTCCAAGATTACCGACATCTGCGTGGCTTCATATTTCTTCAATAAACTGAACAAGAACACCACGACTTGGACGACGACCACTGCCCAGCATTACTGGTACATATCGGCACCAGGAGGAGATCCGACCAAAGTGAAAAACTGGGAAGTGCGTGCTACTCAGACTATTCCGAGCAGCGGACAGGTCAATGTCTATACATGCAATTCCTTACAGACGGACTACTCTGGTTTCTAGCGGTCTGACATTGTTAGGAAAAAGATTACTGAACACAAAACATAGAACGTATGAAATTTAACAAATTGATCATGTCATTGGCAGCGGCGGCTATGTCATTGACAGCAATGGCCCAGAGCCAGACAGTGCAGTTCTTCGCTCACAGGGCAAGCCGTTTCGAGTTCGACGAGAACACGCTTCCTGCCTTCAAGGCATGTTATGATCTGGGTATCAGAGGCTTTGAAACAGATATCCGAATGGCCAAGGACGGGAGACTGGTCGTGAACCACGACGAGACTTTCGCCAGACTTACCGACTGCACGAATACAGTGGAGTCTATGAACACGGAAGATATCCAGAAACTTACAACATTCCAGGGAAACAAGATTCTGTTCCTCGATGAACTGGTGGATTTCCTCGCGGACAAAGATGGCGTGTATGTGGAATTCGAGATGAAGACCAAGCCGGAGTCAAGCTATCCGGAAGACAGGCTCAGAGAGTATTGCGACAAACTCTACAAGACGGTCATGGCCAAGAAACCTGAGCACTCCACCTATCTGTTCACATCAAGCGACCGGAGAGCGCTGAATATGATGAAAAGGCTTCATCCTGATGCTGACCTTCTGATTATCTTCAGCAAGCCTGTCTGTGACGAGACTATCCAGATGGCGGAGGCAATGGGTATCAGGCGTATCGGCTGCCAGATGAACGGAACAACCCGCTCGATGGTAAGAAAAGCCAAAGAAGCGGGTCTGTACGTGTCTCTGTGGCCGTCCAGAACTCCTGAAGACATCATGCTCGGAGTCTATCTCGGCGCAGAATTCTTATGTTGCGACAGAGCCGTTGAGGTAAAGAAATTCCTCGATGAAAAAGCTCCGTTCGTAAGATACAAATAAGATATAAATAGGATTTAGAAATCTATAGCCTCGCGCATTTCAGGGATGGTCTGACTAAGGTCCATCCCTTTTCTGTATATGCCTGCGGTGCCGCCGACGAAAATGTCCGCACCCATCTCGGCCATAGCGTGGGCGCGTTCCTTGCTGACGCTGCCGTCCACGCTTATCAGAATGTTCCGGTATCCCTTGCTGTCAAGATATTTCCTGGTCTGCGCCACCTTGTTCATTATTCCGTCCACCATCTTGGCCCCCGCGTAGCCGGGATGCACAAGCATAAGAGTTACGGTATCAAGGTAAGGCAGGTACGACTCAAGTTTCTCAATTTCGGTCTCAGGGTTCACTGCCAGGCCGAAAAGTCCGCCTTTCTCGTGAACTTTATTGCTCAGTTCCTTGAAATCCAGAGTGAGTTCCACGTGAGAAGAAACGATGTCACCCTTCCTGATGTCGAACCTTCCCAGTATCAGCTCCGGGTCTTCCACCATCAGGTGAATGTCCAGAGGCATATCAGTAGTCCTCTGCATGGCCTTTATGAAATCAGGGCCGAAAGTGAGGTTGGGAACGAAATGCGCATCCATGATGTCCACGTGCAGCATATCTGTCCCGTATTTCTGCAGGTCCGCAATGTCTTTTCCCAATGCCATAAGGTCGGAGCACATCACCGAAACTGAAATAAATCTCTTGTGACTCATGACGTTACCTATTCATTGACAAACATAACCTTATTGAAAAATTCCTTGCGGCCGAGGATTACGCCGAAGGCCTGCTCTGACTCGCTCAGATGGAACTTGTGGGAAATCAGCGGCCTCACGTCGATACGGTGGGACGCGATCGCCTCCATGGTGGTGCGCCAGTCGTTCTTCGCGTCATTGTACAGACTGTTCCATGTGCCCCTGACAGTCAGCTCCTTGCGGAGAATCTCCCAGTAGCCGTTCTGTGTCAATGTCATGTCTCCTGCCGGGTTGCCCATACATACGACGTGGCCCTTCGCCTTGACAGACCTGAGCGCCTGCTCGAATGTCTGCGAAACGCCCGCTCCTTCGATGCAGACGTCAGCGCCCTTGCCTCCTGTCTGCTCGCGGATGAACTCGACCGGGTCAATGTTCCTGGAGTTGACGGCCGTGAATCCGAGAGAATTCGCAAAATCAGTCTTGGTCTGGTCAATGTCACACAGGATGACTTTGGCGGCGCCTGCCGTACGTGACCACAGGCCCAGCATTATGCCTATCGGCCCGGCTCCGAAGATGGCCACGGTATCCCCGATACGGACATTTCCCTGGCCTACGGAATGCAGGGCTACGGCAGCCGGTTCGCACATGGCTGCCTCCTCGTAAGAGACTCTGTCATCGAAAAATACGAGATTCCATTCTTTTACGGCAATGTATTCCGCAAATCCGCCGTCTCTCCTGGAACCATAATAATCATAATGGCTGCAATGTGCATACTCTCC
>Ga0129315_1000871_pt1 | contig 16652 bp, 13 predicted proteins | sample Cm827metagenome_FD_94432 | JGI IMG/M metagenome (GOLD analysis project Ga0129315, IMG submission 94432) | Eastern black-and-white colobus group fecal microbial communities from Wisconsin, USA - Cm827 metagenome | ecosystem: Host-associated > Mammals > Digestive system > Large intestine > Fecal...
CAGCAGGGGGCTGGGCATGACCACCTCGCGCATCGCCGCGGTGCTCAACAGCCTCGAAAGGAAGGGAATGATCATCCGCTGCGCCGATCCCGGCGACAGGCGGCGCGTCGTGGTCCGCCTGACGCCGTCCGGAGAGGACTTCTGCCTGGCCCGCCGAAGGGACGCGGAACGGGACTTTGCACATCTGCTGGAACGGCTGGGCGAGGAGGACGCCCGGCAGTTCGTTCATCTGCTGGGACGGGTGTTCGCGATCCTTTCCGAGGAGCGCGGCGCCTGCCGCCGTCAAGGAGGAACCCTATGAGCCAAAAAGAGAAAAAACGAATGACCGGCCTTCGGCTGGCCGGGGAGATCCGCCAGTACAAAAAGGACGCGCTGCTCTCCCCGCTGTTCACCATCCTGTGCGTCATCCTGGAAATCCTGATCCCCTACAAGACCGCCGCCATCATCGACGAGGGCATCGCCGTGGGCGACATGCGCCGCGTCGCGGTCATCGGCGCGCAGATGCTGGTCATGGCGCTGCTGGCGGCCGTCTGCGGCGTCAAGGCCGGACAGCACAGCGCCCGCGCGAGCACGGGCTTCGCCTGCAACCTGCGCGAGGACATGTTCAAAAACATCCAGATGTTCTCGTTCTCCAACATCGACCGCTTCTCCACCGCCGGCCTGGTCACCCGCATGACCACCGACGTGAGCAACGTGCAAAACGCCTTCCAGATGATGCTCATGATGTTCACCCGCGCCCCTGTGACGCTCATCGTCGCGCTGGTCATGGCGCTCTCCATCAACGCAAAGCTCTCCATGGTCTTTCTGGTCGTCATGGCGGTGCTGCTGGTGATGATCGTCGTGCTCATCCCGAAGGCCATGCGCTACTTTAAGCAGATGTTCCGCAAGTATGACGTCATCAACGCCGTCATCAAGGAGAACGTCGGCGCCATCCGCGTGGTCAAGGCGTTCGTGCGCGAGGAGCACGAGAACGACAAATTCAAACATGCCGCCGACGACCTCTACGACAACTCCGTCGCCGCCGAGCGCATCATGTCGCTGAGCAACCCGGTCATGATGGGCAGCGTCTATACCTGCATCCTGCTCATCTGCTGGTTCGGCGCGCAGATGATCGTCGAGCGCACCGGGTTGACCACGGGCGAGCTGACGAGCCTGCTTTCCTACGTCATGAACATCCTGATGAGCCTGATGATGCTCTCCATGGTGTTCGTCATGATCACCCAGTCCGCCGCCGCGATGCAGCGCATCGAGGAGGTGCTCGATGAGCAGGCCGACATCACCGCGCCGGAAAACGCGCGCACGCAGGTCGCCGACGGCTCCATCGACTTTGAGCACGTCTCCTTCTCCTACGGCGGGAAGGACGGAAAGCCCGTGCTTTCGGATATCGACCTGCACATCCGATCCGGTGAAACCATCGGCATCATCGGCGGCACCGGCTCCTCGAAGTCGAGCCTGGTCAGCCTCATCTCCCGCCTGTACGACGTGACCGGCGGCTGCGTGAAGGTCGGCGGCTGCGACGTGCGCGAATACGACCTCGACACCCTGCGCGACGCCGTCTCCGTCGTGCTGCAAAAGAACGTCCTCTTCTCCGGCACGATCCTCGACAACCTGCGCTGGGGCAACGAGCAGGCCACCGAGGCGCAGTGCCGCGAGGCCTGCCGCCTCGCCTGCGCCGACGAGTTCATCGAGCGCATGCCCGAGGGCTACAACACCCGCATCGAGCGCGGCGGCACGAACGTCTCCGGCGGCCAGAAGCAGCGCCTGTGTATCGCCCGCGCGCTGCTCAAGCAGCCGAAGGTGCTCGTGCTCGACGACTCCACCTCCGCCGTGGACACCGCGACGGACGCGAAGATCCGCGCCGCGATGCGCACGCACATCCCCGGCACGACCAAGATCATCATCGCGCAGCGCATCTCCTCCGTGGAGGATGCCGACCGCGTGCTGGTGCTCGACAACGGCCGCGTCAGCGGCTTTGACACGCCGGAAAACCTCATGCGGAACAACCCGATCTATCAGGAGGTCGCCCTCAGCCAGCAGGGCGCGGGCGACTTCGACGAAGCAGCCATGAAGGACCCGAAAGGCGGTGAGCAGTGATGCACGGACCCGGACCGCATCGCGCCATGAAGCACGCCGGCAAGCCCGGCGCCAAAAACCCCGGCAGGACGCTGCGCCGCATCTTCTCCGAAATTCTCGCGCACTACAAGCTGCATTGCCTGCTCGTGGTGATCTGCATCATCACCACGGCGGTGGTCAACGTGCGCGGCACCCTCTTTCTGCAGACTCTGATCGACGGGTACATCCTGCCGATGACGCAGCAGCAGTCCGCGGACTTCGGCCCGCTGCTCTCCGCCATCCTGCGCATTGCAGCGGTGTACGCCGTCGGCGTATTCACCGCATGGGCCGGCAACTACCTGATGATCTTCGTCTCCCAGGGCACGCTGCGCAACCTGCGCCTGCGCCTGTTTGACAAGATGGAGCGCCTGCCCATCAAGTACTTCGACACCCACGCCCACGGCGACGTGATGAGCGTCTACACCAACGACATCGACACCATGCGCCAGATGATCTCCCAGTCGATGCCCCAGCTCATCTCCAGCGCCGTGACGATCGTGAGCGTCATGACCTCCATGATCATCCTCAACGTCCCGATGACGCTGCTCACACTGATGATGGTCGCGCTGATGCTCTTCGTCTCCATGACCCGCGTGCGCAAGTCCGGCGGCTTCTTCGTCAAGCAGCAGCGCGACCTGGGCGCGGTCAACGGCTACATCGAGGAGATGATAGACGGCCAGAAGGTCGTCAAGGTCTTCTGCCATGAGGAGGAGGCCATCCGCGACTTCAACGCGCTCAACGAGCGCCTGCGCGAGAGCGCCAACAGCGCCAACCGCATCGCCAACACGATCATGCCCGTCAACATGGCGCTGGGCAACATGAGCTACGTGCTGTGCGCCGTGACCGGCGGGTTGCTGGCCTCCCACGGCTATCTGGGGCTGACCATCGGCACGCTCGTCTCCTTCCTCACGCTCAACAAGAGCTTCAACCAGCCGATCAACCAGGTCTCCCAGCAGAGCAATTCCATCATCATGGCGCTGGCCGGCGCGGAGCGCGTGTTCGATCTGCTCGACGAGGAGCCGGAAAAGGACGAGGGCTACGTCACGCTCGTCAACGCCCGCAGGAATCCGGACGGCACGCTCAGCGAGTGCAGGGAGCGCACCGGCCTTTGGGCCTGGAAGCACCCGCACAAGGCCACCGGCGAGACGGAATACGTCGAGCTTCGCGGCGACATCGTGATGGACGGCGTGGACTTCGGCTACACGGACGACAAGCTGGTGCTGCACGACGTGAAGCTCTACGCCATGCCGGGCCAGAAGATCGCCTTTGTCGGCTCCACCGGCGCGGGCAAGACGACCATCACCAACCTGATCAACCGCTTCTACGACATTCAGGACGGCAAGATCCGCTACGACGGCATCAACATCAACAAGATCCGCAAGGACGACCTGCGCCGCTCGCTGGGCATCGTTTTGCAGGACACGCACCTGTTCACCGGCACGGTCATGGACAACATCCGCTACGGGCGGCTGGACGCGACGGACGAGGAGTGCATCGCCGCGGCGAAGCTAGCCAACGCGGACAGCTTCATCGAAAAGCTGCCGCAGGGCTATGAGACGCTGCTCACCGGCGACGGCGGCAACCTCTCGCAGGGCCAGCGCCAGCTGCTGGCGATTGCGCGCGCGGCCGTAGCCGACCCGCCTGTGCTGATCCTCGACGAGGCGACGTCCTCGATCGATACGCGCACGGAGTCGCTGGTGCAGGCGGGCATGGACTCGCTGATGAAGGGCCGCACGACGTTCGTGATCGCGCACAGGCTCTCGACGGTGCGCAACTCGGACTGCATCATGGTGCTCGAGCAGGGGCGTATCATCGAACGCGGCACGCACGATGAGCTGATCGCCCAGCACGGCAAGTATTACCAGCTCTATACGGGTGACTTCTCGGAGAGCGCATAAGCCGCCTGAAGTCACGGAAAGCTGCCCCGTTCCTTCACGAATGGGGCGGCTTTCTTCATCCCGTCGTCCAAATGAAAAATTCCCCCTATGAAAATCCCGCGCAATGCGGTACAATAGAGGACGAATTCCCAAAGGACAGGACGTGGACCATGTTTTCTTTAGTATCCCCCCAGGCAGAGCACCTGATCGTATTCGACCTCGAATGGAACCAGAGCAGCTATACCCCCAACCACCGCATGCCGCATGAGATCATCGAAATCGGCGCGTGCCGCGTGAACAGGGATTATCAGGTGACCGGCACCTTCAGCGCGGTCATCCGGCCCCGCGTGTACAAAAAGCTCGACAAGCACATCCGCTCCGTCACCGGCATCACCGAGGAGGAGCTCGCGCAGGGCCGCCCCTTCTCCGACGTGTTCGGCGAGTTCATCCAGTGGTGCGGCGAGGACGCCCAGCTGTGCACCTGGGGCCGTGACGACTTCCCCGTGCTGCGGCGCAACGCCGCGTTTTTCATGACGCCGATGCCCTTCGAGCCGCCCATCGACGCCCAGCTCGTCTTCGCGCACGCCTGCCTGCACAGCGCGCACCAGCAGATGAACCTGCACAACGCGCTGGAAACCATGCAGATCACCGTGGATGTGCCGGCCCACCGCGCCGTGTATGACGCGCAGTGCACCGCCGCGCTGCTCGCCTCCATCGACGGGGCCGTGCGCGCCATGGACGACGCCCAGCGCGCCCAGCTTGAGCGCACGCTGCTGCGCGAAAAGCGCATCGCCGCCTCCTCGCTGCGCTCCATGCCCACGCGTTACGTCTACCAGAGCGACGCGCTGGCCGACACCCGGCTGATGGCGGTCGAGTGTCCTGCCTGCGGCCGGCGCATGGCGTTTGACACGCCGTGGTTTGACGGCGGGCGGGAGAAGTATCTGGCGCTGGCCCGCTGCCCGCAGCACGGCATCGCCTATTGCCAGATGCACTTCAAGCGCATTCCGGCGGGTACGCTGATCATGCATCAGCGCGTCTACGCCGCCGACGAGGAGCAGATTGCCGATGTGCGCGAGGGCTACCGGCTCTATCAGCTGATTCCGCCCAGAAAGCGGCATCACCGGCTGAGCATGGAGGAGCAGGTCAAAAAGGCGGGCACGGTGCAGGAATGAGCCGGGTGTGACGTCCGGATAAAGAGAATCAGAAAGGCTGCCGCAGCGGAAGCATGCGGCAGCTTCTTTTGATATTGTTTTGCGTCTGCATGCTTTATGCAGCGCGAAGCGAAGCGGGGTCAAGGGGACCGGAGCCTGCCGACGCTTGTGACGGATGAAGGCGGACGGAGTGTCGGAAATCGCGAGGAGCGCCATTCATGGCGCGACTATGTGAGTTTCCTGGGCTCGCGCCACTGAGCAGGTTTGGGACCGGAGCCGAGCGCGCCCTGTGGGCGAAAAAGCGAGGCGGAGCGTCTGGAAACGGAAAGGAGGCCTGTCATGTCGTTAGGTAAGATGAGCCTGTACGGCGGCGCGATGATTCTGGTGGCGGCGCTTTTGCGCCTGCTGCTGAGGGACCGCCTGCCCCGGCGCATGTACGTCGCGCTGTGGGATCTGGCGATGCTCCGGCTGCTCGTGCCGTTCCGGCTGCCCGCGCTCACCTCGGTGCAGCGCGTCGTGCAGGTTGCCGCACCCGTATGGGCGCAGGCGGTTCCGCAGACGCTTGCATCCGGTGCGGAGGCGCTAGCAGGGGACGTTGCTCCGGCGGCGCAGGCCGGATTTCCGTGGAAAGCGGCGCTGCTTGCCCTGTGGCTGACCGGCGCGCTGATCCTGGCCGTCCGCTTTGCGCGGCTGTATGCCCGCGGGCGGCGCGTGCTGGCGGAATCGCTGCCGTGCGCGTGGCCGCAGGTTGAGGCGTTTATGGGAGCGCACAATCTGCGCCGCACGGTGCGCGTGCGCCTGAGCAGCCGGATTGCCTCGCCGGTGACCTTCGGCGTGCTTCGCCCGGTCATCCTGCTGCCAGCGTCCATGAACACAGGTGATGCGGAAACGCTGCACTTTGTGCTGCTGCACGAGTGGCATCACATCCGCGCACTGGACGCGCTGCGCAAGCTGGCGGCGGCCGCGTGCCTCTGCCTGCACTGGATGAACCCGACGGTCTGTGGGATGTTCCTCCTCGTCAACCGGGACATGGAGCTGCTGTGCGACGAGCGCGTGCTGGCCCGGAAGGGCCGGGAGGCGCGAAGGGCCTACGCGATGACGCTGCTTCGCATGGAGGAGGAGCGCCAGCGGGTTTCGCCCTCGGCCAGCGGCTTCAGCATGAATGCGCTGGAAGAGAGGATCAAAGCGATGACAAGGATGAAACGACGCGGCGCGGCCTCCGTGCTGGCTGCGGTGATGATCGTGGGCGGCACTGCCGCTGCGCTGGCGACGAGCGCCCCGCAGGACGCGGACGCCCATGCCAGGCAGGCTGCAGACACGGTGACGCAGGACGTCGAATGGTGGACGGCGGAGGCGTACGAGGTCTACATGGAGGAGCAGCGCGCGGCGCTTGCGCAGATGGTCGCGGCGGGCGACTGGGGCTGCACGCAGACGGACGGCTGGTTCCAGTGGACGCAGGAGCGGATGGACGAGACGATGGCGGTGCATGCTGACATCCTCGGCGAGCTTCGCCGCGGGGTGAGGGTGTCCAGGGCTGTGAACGGTACGGGGGAAATCGGAATCTAGCTGATGCAGAGCATCCCGGAGGACGGTGCGCAGGACGCCGCCGCCGAGGATACCGCCGTGGCAGCTGCCGGGAGCAGGACTCCCGAACTCTCGAAGGAAACGTGGGCGAAGGAGCTTGCCCGGTACGCGCCCTACGGCCTCGGCTACGACGAGGCGACGAAGCGCCTCACGTTTGGCGGGCGCATCGTGCGCGTGTTCGAGGACATGTGGCCCATCGGTCCGGGGATGGAGGCTGGCACGGTCATGCAGTTCCCGGACAGCGAGGTGGACGTGTACGGCGTGCGCGACCTGAGCGCGCCCATCGTGCGCAACGCCGACGGCTCGTTCGATCCGAGCGGCACGCTGCTGGGCCTGCGCGAGGCAACGAAGGAAGAGTTTGACGCGCGCACGCGGGAAATGAGCCGGTGAAAGACGGATCAATCAGCAAAGCCGCCGGGTATCTGCCCGGCGGCTTTCTGTGTGCCTGCCTGATATGGAGCGGCTCATTCCGCCTGAACCAGCGCCCCGAAGTAGCTCCGCATCTGCTCATCGCTGAGCCCGAAGGCGCGCTGCGCACTCTGCACCATGGTGGCCACGCGGTCGCTTCCCTCGCTCAGGACGAAGTCCCGCAGAAACTGCACATGCTCCTGCCAGCCCTCATAGGTGCCGTTCCAGCGCTCGTAGTTGTAGACGATGTCGTGATCGATCTGCGCCGCCATGCCGTCGATGTGCGCGATCACCCGCTCCGGCGCGTAGGTGTTGTTCAGATGCCAGACAAGTCGTCTGATCATCTGATCTTTGAAGCCCTCGTTCTCGAGCAGCGCGTTGATGATCACCGTGTTGAGTGCGGAGGTGTCGCTGACCTTGCCGATCATCTGGTGGAGCGCGGCGGGCTGCGTGCCGAAGCCCCAGTCGATGTCGAAGTTCATGATGCGCCACAGCCCGTCCCCGCCCCGCGAGCGCACATGGCGGATGTTGGCATAGTCGCGGTCGCCCGTGTAGGCGCGCGCGATATAGTAATCCATGAAGCTCTCCAGGCAGATCTGGCTGGCCACATGGTCAAAGTTTTCCTGAACCGAGAGATCGTTGTTCCGGCAAAAGCGCATCAGCGCCTGCCAGTCGTCCCGCGTGCCGTGCTCCACCTTCGACCAGCCGTTGATCATGTCGATGTCCGATTCCTCCCCGCCCAGGCAGGAGGCGGCAAACGCGTCCGTCACGCGCTCGCGGATGTAGTAGAGGCCGAAGTATTCCCCGTCGATGAACAGGTTGACCGGCCTGTAGTGCTGATAGAGCACCTCCGGCATGGTCTCGGCCGTGAGCGATGTGAGCATCTCGTCGCGGAAAAACGCCCGGTTCTGGTCCTCCGAGCCGCAGCGCAGCACCAGCGAATGGAAGGACGTGACCGGGGAATCCTCAAACACCCTGTACTCGAGGCGGCTCGTGCCGTATTTGGCCCGGAAGCGCACGGAGAAGCTCTTCTTGCTCAGCTCGCGGCTGCCCTGCCCGTGGATCTTGAGGCCGCAGTCCACGCTGAACTTCGTCTCGCCGTCCTCGATGAGCGTCAGGTTGATGGCCGCCTCCCTGTAGCGCTTTTCGTACTGCTCGTAGATGCCGCCGGAGCCGAGGATGGCGCCCGGTTCGCCGCTGATGCACAGCAGCGGGAGCTCGTACTTCTCCGCGTCAAACAGGTAATGATAGGTCGCCGTGTCGGACCAGAGCGCATCCTGCGCCAGCGCGCGCACGCGGAGCACGCAGCTCTTCCCGATGGCGATGGGCGTGCCGTCGTAGCGGGCGCTCTTTTCCGTGGGCGTTTTGCCGTCCAGCGTGTAGTAGATGGCCCCTTCGCCGCTGAGCGTCACGGAGGCGGGGCCGGCAAGCGCGCCGCTGGGCAGGCTGGCCTGCGGCGTTGCGGTGACGCTCTGCGCGCCCTCCGGGTTCGGCTTGCCGATGGACGGCGTCTCGAAGTAGCACAGCGCATCCCCGCTGCGGCCGTAGGAGGTGTCCGGCTGAAGCGGCGGCACGTACAGCGCGTCGATGCACTGCCCGTCTCCGTCGCTCAGATAGAGCGTCTCGCCGTCGGCGGACACCTTGAACGGCGCCTCATTCCCCTTTCCGCTGCCGGAGGCCTGCACCACATAGCACTTGCCCGGCTCGAGTGTGACATCCGGCAGCTGCCAGAGCAGCAGCTCCTTCTTCTTGTCGGAGAGATAGAAGCCGCTCAGGCGGACGGCCTCCTGCCCGATGTTCTGGAGCTCGATGAGGTCGTTGTATTCGTCATCCTGCGGCAGGAGGCTGCTGTTGGAGGAGACGACCTCGCTGATGACCAGCGTCTGCCCGGCGGCAATCGACGCACGGTATGCCGCCGCACCCTCCCGCGTATTGGCATAGCCGGGCGAGGGCTGCAGCGTGAGGCCGTGCTCTGCCTGCCAGACGCTGTCCTCCATGGCGGGCAGCTCGACCGCGTCGCACAGCGTGCCGTCGCGGTGGAACAGGCTGAGCGAGCAGCCCTCCTTGGGCAGATGCAGGTCCGACAGATCGACGTCGCAGATCAGCAGCGCATAGCTGTCCGGCTCGAGCGTGACGTCCGGCAGCGGGCAGGAGAACGGTTCGTCCTCGTCCCGCGTCAGAAAGAAGTCGGAGAGCAGCAAGGCGCTATCCCCGCCGTTGTACAGCTCGATGTAGTCGTGAAAGCCCTGCGCCCACTCCGCGTCTTTGTTGCTCTGGGCCTCGCTGATGAACAGCTCGTAGGAGGCCTCCTCGGCAAGGGCGCCGCAGACGGCAAGCGCCGCCAGCAGGCCCAGCAAAAAGGCGCACCCAAGGCGCCTGAAAACACCGTTGACCATGAACATGCTTCCCTTCATCCGTTTGGGGGGGCGTATCCGCGCATCGCATATGCCGCATTGTACAACAGCCGGCTTTTGACTGTCAATAGAGGAAGGCCGCCCGGCGCTTGCCGGACGGCCTTTCGATGCGGTTGTGTGCGGGGCCTTACGCGCCCTCGCCGGACTCTCCGCCCTCAGCAGCGGGCGCGGGATCGGGCTCGGGCGCAGGTTCCGGATCAGGCGCAGGCGCCGGGTCAGGCGCGGGGGCCGGGTCGGGTTCGGCTGCCGGTGCGCTGCCGGAGTCGCCGGAGCTGCCGGAGTCACCGGAGCTGCCGGAATCGCCGGAGCTGCCGGTATCGCCCGTGCTGCCGGAGTCGCCGGAACTGCCGGAGCTGCCGGAGTCACCGGAGCTGCCGGTATCGCCCGTGCTGCCGGAATCGCCCGTGCTGCCGGAGTCACCGGAGCTGTCGGAGCTGCCGGTATCGCCCGTACTGCCGGAATCGCCTGTACTGCCGGTATCACCAGCATCCCCGGCATTGCCGGTATCCCCGGTGTCGCCGGTATCGCCCGTATCACCGGTGTCTTCGCCCTGCTCAGGCGTCTCGGGCGCGGGGGTGTCGGTGGGCGCGGGGGTGTCAGTGGGGGCGGGGGTGACGGTCGCCTCGGGCGTGGCGGTCGGGGTCGGGGACGGGCTGGGTGTCGCGGTGGCCTTCGGCTTCTTCACCTGCGTGGAGGTCGTCGTCTCCGCCGTGCCGCTGCCGATGATCAGGCGCTGCTCCTGCGGCGTCACGCTGCCCGCGATGGCCGCCTCGGACACCACAATGACCGGCTGCTCGTTGTCCACGATCTGGATGAACGTCTTGCCGACCTTCATGGGGACCTCCTCGCCGTTTTCATCGAGGAAGATCATGCGGCTTTCGAGTTTGGCTGTTTCCGTGCAGTCGCGCACCCAGGTGCCGCGGATGTACCGGCCGTTCTGGAAGATCTCGCAGACGCCCTCGCCGTTCAGGCGGATGACCGGGCGGGAGGGGTTGTTGCTGGCCCAGGTGACGTCCGTGCGCACGACGATCACGTTCGCAAAGGCGCAGGCCTCGCCGGTGAGCGCGTCGGTGTACGGCTCGCCGTTGCGGTAGCGGTCGTACAGGCCGGTCGCTTCATTATACTGGTAGGCCGTCAGGTAGGCCGGGGACGTCGCCTTGTAGGAGATGATGATGCCCGGGGCGTCCTCGCCGCCGGTGAGGCCCGTTTCGCTGAAGAGGTAGGGCTGGGCGGCGGGCGTCACGGCGTACTCCGCGCGCACCTGCTCCATGTTCAGGCGGACGTTGTACGGGGCGACGTGGTTGCTGTCGCTGGAGCGCTCATACCACTGGCCGACCTTTTTGACCATCAGGTCGATATAGGGATAGACGAACTTGCCGCTTGCGCTGTTCTTCTGCACCCATTCCTTGACGCTGGTTGTGCCGCCCTGATAGCCGAAGAAGTAATAGGGCGCGCCCCACATCTCGCGCAGGGAGCACATCGGGATGCGCGCGGAGCGCACCGGACCGGCGGATTCGGGATACTCGCTCATGAACAGCGCGAGCTGGCGGGTGGAGCCATCGCGCTGGATCGGGAGCTCATAGATGAGGTCCGCCGAGGCGACGCCCCAGTGCGGCAGGGCGTTCGGGTGCGAGTCGATGTTCACCAGCACGGGCTGGTAGGCGCCGTCATAGGCCTCGCCGGTGATGGGGTTCACGCCGTCCTGCACGGGGTTGTCCGCGGGGACGGAGACGGTGATCTTGGACGAGCCGTAGCTCTGCGGCGCGCCGAGCTGCTGGGCGGTGCCGCCGACGGTGAGGCCCGCCTGCGAGATGTCGATCTCGGCGAGCACGCCTGCCGGAAGGGCCAGCACAAGCGCCGCGATCGCGGCGGCCAGCCATCGAAGGGTCTGTTTCATGGGATGTTGTCCTCCTTTTTTGGGTTTGCCCGGAATCCGCGGGCAGCTGCCTCTGTCTATGTCATCCTCTGTAGCGGGGGTGGATTCAACTCTCTATGTCATAAGACGGCGCACGCCTGACAAAAATTGCAACTCTTTTGAAAAAAACCGTCTGCCGGGACGGTTTTTGTATTTTTTACAAAAGTGTGACGATTTTGCAAACGTTGTTAAGATTTGTGCGTTAATGCATATAGAAAGGTACAGCGGGGCGGCGAGCTGCCGCCGGAAAGCGCACAATCCGAAGGAGGAAGAGCCATGAGGAGCACAGCAGGACAGGCGATTCAGAGATTCTTTGCCATGGATGCGGGGCGGACGGAGTCGCCGCGCCCGGTCTTCCGCACGACGACCGCGCGCCGCAGCGAGACGGCCGACCTGGGCGAGAGCATCGCTACGGGCGTGCATGCGATCTACGGGCCGGTGCGGCTGTACCTGTGCGTGAGCATGGAGCCCAAGCCGGAGGCGCTTGCCGCGCAGCGGGAGGCAGACCGCAGACAGGCCGCGGGGCTGTTCGAGGTGGACGCGCTCTGGAGCGCGGCGGCGGTGAATGCGCGCTGGGCGCGCCGGGCGGTGCTGTGCGGCAGGGACGGCGCGGTGCTGGAAAGCGCGGTGCGCGGGGCGCAGGGCATGACCGAGGCGGGGGCGAAGGAGGTCTTTTTCGAGTTCAACGCGGTGGAGAGCTATCCGAAAGAAATGTACCTGAGCGACGGGGGCAGGCGCCTGCGGGTGCGGTGAAGAAAAAAGATCGGGGGAAATTTGCGGAAAGCCCTTGCCAAACTGCCGGAAACGTGGTAAAATACTCTACGTTGCCAGCGCTGATATAGCTCAGCCGGTAGAGCGCATCCTTGGTAAGGATTTGCTCCATGCAACAAAGCAGAATATTTATCCACGCACGCTGATATAGCTCAGCAGGTAGAGCGCATCCTTGGTAAGGATGAGGTCCCCGGTCCGAATCCGGGTATCAGCTCCAGCTAATCACCTTCCGATATAGACGCGGAGGGTGATTTTTTTGTGTCCTGACTGGATTTTTCGGGCTTCGCCCTTTGAAGCCGAGGATCGTAACCCCGAACTACATCTCTGCTAATTTCATTAGCAGGCATCGATTGGCGGCTGTCTTGCTAATTATCCTGCTAATTTTGGTCAGCCTGTGACTGTCGCGTTCGGTTGCGCATAGGCCGTCTGAAGGAGCAGCGTCTTCAGAATCTGTCCAGCTAACTCAGGATTCCCGTTCAGCGCCTCCATGATGGAAGCCGCCTGCGGGTTGATTGCCGCCTCCTCATGACGAGCCGAGGGATAGAAGCTCCTCTCAACCATCGCAGCTAGCGCGCGCTTCTCCGTCTCCCTTGCCTCGTTGTAGTTGCTCATCAGCACCTCGGGCGATTGCCCACTGTTTTCCGCAACCAGCTGGTAATTGTTTTGCGAGAGCCTGACCTTGTGCATCTGGCCGGATTTGCGCAGCCCCTGAAACTCGATCTGTTCCTCTTTCGGGATTTGCAGGGAACGCTGAAGGTCCTTGAAGGCCTTGTCCAGCGACTTCTGATCGAGCGGCCTGCCGTCCGGCTGGCACATGAGCAAGCCGTAATCATTGTACAGGTCCTCAAAATACGCCTTGTCCTTCTTGATCTGCTCCAGCCGCTCACGGATTTCCCGGGCAAGGGGAGCCGTCAGATACTGCTTTCTCCGGCTGCCCTCTGTTTTGGGGCCTTTGAGGATCAGGCTGCTTTGCGAGGTCTTCAGGCACTTCGGAAAGACACGAAGAACCACATGCTTTGGCAGCACCGCCAGCGACTTATCGGATACCCGCTGGATTTGCCCGACGATCCACATGCTGTTGTCCCGAAAATCCAATGTGCTGACATCAATCCCCGCCACCTCCCCTGCGCGCAGCGAGCAGACAAAGGCAAGATGGATGGCCAGATGCAGCAGCTTGTTGTCCTTCGCCGCCTCCATGACCTCAAAGACTTTCTGCGGTTCCCAGGCCCTCCGTTTCTTTGTCTTTTCCGCAGGCGGCGTCGTTTCCGGGATTTCGTCGATGTAATGCCACTTCTTCGCATCCGGGAAGCCTGCCGTCAGCACCGTATAGCACTTCTTGATGGACGAGGACGAAAGTGTCTCCACATAGTCATCGCCGCGATAGGCTTTGGAGCCGCTGCACGGCTTCATGGTCAGGCTGTCGAGGAAATCATCAATGTCCTCCGACGTAATCGTGCTCATGACTACATTCCCAAATACAGGGAGAATGTGGTTGTTCAGATTCGCCCGATAGCTGTCATAAGTATTGGGGGACAGTCCCTTTTTGCGCATGTGGTAAGGCAGCCATTTCTCCACAAATTCTCCATAGGTCTTTGTCCGGTTGTCCTCCTTCACCGCTGGCGCAGGCTCGCACCTGACAGCAGGCTGAAGGAGCTTTTCTTTTGCCTCCTTTTCGCTTGCGCGCTGCTGGCGATAGGTTACAGCAGCGAGCAGCAGCTCCTTTTGCATCTTGTTCTTTTGCAGATAGTCGATATAGGTCTTTCGCTGGAGTGCTTCCAGCTCTGTACTGTATGTTTCCCATTGCTGCTTCCTCTGACCATCCGCCGTCGTGTAAGGATAGATGACCGAGTGGTTTTCACCCCTCGCTTTGAGTGTCGCCATATGAACGCCCCTTCCGGCGCATTACTGAATCCCGCACATGTTGTCAAACCACCTGTCAAAGGATTCCTTGTGAATGCGCATACAACGCTTTCCCATGCGAATGACCTTGAAATCCTTCGTGGTCTCGCAGAGAATGTATACTTTGCGAACGCTCACACCCAAAATCGCCGCAACCTGTTCAGCGGTATATGTTTTAGAAGCCATCCGAGTTGCACCTGCCGTGTTTTCCACTTTTCTTCCTCCAATCTTTTGATATGGTGCTGAACGTCTTTGCTGAACAACACCATCATAAAACCGTTATGAAAAACCCGCAAGGATACGGGTTCCTTTGTTCTCTGCATCCATCGGGAGCTTGCTGTCGGCAGCAGAAGGATGCGGCAGAGCCGTGCCCTGCCGCATGGCCTCTGATGCCGACGCAGCATCGCGCGCTGCGCCAAAGCCAGGCAGGAATTCTCCTGCCAACACTTCAATTGTCTCGCTCATTGCCTGCCATCCGTAGCAAGGATGTCATAGCTTCCAATGCTCGTACCATTTGGCGGCACAGCAAGAAGCTCTCTTCCAGTCCTTGAAGAGCCGTGAGGAAGTATCGTTAGCCCCTGTGCTCTCGTTGCGCCCCGGTCTGCCAAACCGGATTCAGGGCACATGGATCGCTCCGGACATGTCATCGTCGCGCTGTGCGCCTTGCCGCTCATTCACAGGGTTTTGTACAGGCTATGAGTTCATGCGGTTGTCAAAGATCATGAAGGAAATCAGCCCTTCACCTATCATGCGTATATCGACGTGTTTTTCTACCCTTCAGCGCAAATAGTTTACATTTTTCTTTTTTGGACGTGTTTCATCCATTCTGGTGACACAAATCCGCATAGGATAATCAGATCATCTCATCGACTGCTTCGCTTACGCTCCAGAATTTTCCGAAGCTTTCTCTTGGCTCCGACAATTGACTTGTGGACAGCCTGAAAGCAAACGCCCTCCTTGTCTGCAATCTCCTGCAAAGTCATCTCGTCCATGATATACATGTTCAGCCTGCGGTACTGCGTTTGCGAAAGGTTCTGTCTGGCAATTCGCCACAGATGCTGTTCATCCTCATCTCTCAGGATTTCTGCTTCCGACAAATCCGCCACAAGGCTCATATCCCCCCAGAGACGGACTGACCTGCCTAACCCTTTGCTGGATGCATTCTCACGCATCCAGTGGAGCCATTTCTCGAATTCCTCATCGTTGTCAAAATCCTCGCGTGTCAGGATAACCGTCTTGTCCTTTCCTCGGTATATAATCGCATCATTAAGCTTCATGCTCATACCTCCATTTCTCTCTTTGCGTTGAGCCATGAGAAATGGGGGCGACCGACAGCATAGATAAGAAAAAACGCACTTTATTGCCGCTTGACAGGCATGGTTATCCCGTCTTATGCAATAAAGTGCGTATTGACTATGCTGATTTCATTTCTACAGCTGATTCCAATTTGAAAAACAGCAATATATTGCCGAAACATCATCCAGTTTAAGGAATTTTCACATCCTGCGTATTCATGTACAATTCACATAGAGGTGAATTATGTTGCACAGCTACACGCAATTGCTTGGATACGCCGTTCGAAATGCCCGCATGAAAAAGGGCTGGACACAAATGGAAACCGCAGAGCGCACCGGCGTTAATATCAAGACAATTCAAAACATTGAGAAGCTGGATGGCAATCCCTGCCTGATTCATCTCGCTGAGATTGTCCGTGTCCTCGAAATCAATCCGATCACGCTCTTTTATCCAGAGATGGGCGAGGAAAATGCTGTGCGTGATGAGCTCCAGATTCTCCTCTCGCAATGCGATGCAAATGAGTTGGACCTTCTTCTTCGCATCAGCAAAGCGGTACTGTCGGGGAATACCTCCGGCAAGCCGATTCAAACAAAATAAAGCAATGAGCCTGCTTTACCTGCCAGGCTCATTGTTGTTTTCTTGGTACAATATTCGTTTTTCCACAAGCGTGACCACGATCTCTTTTCGACACTCCCGGCAGAATAGCGGAAAATCAATGAGGAACGTGCTGTCGAACACCTTGGTTCGCGTTTTGGCTCCACATATCGGGCAGCAAAGCCATTTCGATTGCAACCTTTGAGGACTCATAGCAATTCAACAATTTGAGTGGGCAAATCGAAAAACACGGCAGCAAAACTTTTCTACGAAAGCGTCACAGCCTCAGCGTCCTGCAGAGCAGATCCTCATCTTTAGAGCTGTGACCGACCATCAGGCGGAACTCACCCGGCTCGACCACGCGCTCCCCTGCCCGGTTGACGAGGGAGAAGCTCTCCCGCTCGAGCGCAAATTCGACGCGCCGGCTCTCGCCCGGGGCAAGCTCCACCTGCCTGAACGCGATGAGCTGCTTGACCGGGGTCACGACGGAGCTGACCAGATCGCGCATGTAGACCTGCACCGTCTCAACGCCCACATACTCGCCGGTATTTTGGACGGTGACGCTCGCGGTGAGCGCCGCTTCGTCGATAGCCAGATCGCTGTACGCAAACGCGCTGTACCCCATGCCCTC
>Ga0129315_1000873_pt1 | contig 16626 bp, 17 predicted proteins | sample Cm827metagenome_FD_94432 | JGI IMG/M metagenome (GOLD analysis project Ga0129315, IMG submission 94432) | Eastern black-and-white colobus group fecal microbial communities from Wisconsin, USA - Cm827 metagenome | ecosystem: Host-associated > Mammals > Digestive system > Large intestine > Fecal...
AGTCGCGGCAACACGCAAATCTGTTTCCGTGCTATTGGCAGAACACAACCAGATGTGCCGGCTCAATAAGTAACTTTTAAGAGAATGATTCTCTGCCGACGCTCACCATGATAAGGAAAAATAGGGTACGGTACAACAATTTTACTGTACCCTACTTTAACAAGTTAAATGGTGAAATTTACAGTGGAAATAGAGGCACCCGCAGCAATTTTACTGTACCCTATTCTGAGAAAAACTCCTTCATCACAGCATCCAGCCGCTTCTTCAGATTCTCCAGTGGAAGCTCCAGACGGTCCGCTGCCAGCTGCAGATAATCCTCATCCAAGAGCGGACCGCAGCGGTTGATCGTCTCGGCCAACGCATAGACAGCACCTTTGAGATAGCTCTCCTCAAGCTGCTCACAGCACGCTCCGTTATATTGCGTCCGGTAAACCGCCATCGTTATGCGATGCTTGATTTTATCGTCAATTCGTTCCGTGGCAGCGGTACTGTCAATATCGTCCCGTCAGTAATACCGAATCAGCCGCTCCGCATCCGCCTGCGGAAGCTCCGGGAGCAGCGCACGCAAATACTCACAGGCACCTGCTTGGTCTAGCCCCATAACTTTACAGACCCTGACCGCGCCCCTTGCCTGCCCCTCCTGCCAGAACGACTCCTGTGACCACCGAAGCCGAAGTTCCTGAACTTGCTTTGTCATCCGCTGCATCAGGACGAACGCAGGTCACTGGCTCTTGGAAGTAGAAAATCTCGGAAACGAAAAAAGCCCACACAGGTGCAGCCTCCATTGGAGGGAGCTGCTTGCACGGGCTGTAATCGAGTGTGTTTTACACACCCCTATTATAATAAGGTAGAAAAGTTGGTGGCGTGTTCTATCGGCAACAATCAAAAGATAATTTGCACGTTCATATCTTGCAACAAGGCCTTAAATTGCTGGTTATCTGTTCTCTTTGCAACCAACGCTGTAGATTTATCATCACGGCTTCTTGTATAAACTACTACTCTTTCATCACATCTTAAGGTATCAATTTGACCAAGGGACAACATACCATTTCTAAACATTTGGCACAATAATGTATCGTTGGACTTATAGCTCACATCTATGGATGTCTTACTAGCGAAGACATCATTTAACCTCTCCCGTGCGCTCTTTTGATAGTCGTAGGAATCTCTATCTTGGGTATAAACCGTAATTGATTCGCTGTCTGGATAATACCATGAAAAAACTTCGGCCAAAATCGTTAAAGATATTTCACCCGCATTTTTCTTCTTTTCTCGTCCACTCCTTGTGGTAGTTCCCCGCAAGGGCCACTCTTGATACATCCTGTTCATCCACACAGCATATTCTTCCATCTCCAAAGGGTCATTTTTCTTCACATACTGCTGGAGATAGCCTCTTAGTTGCCCAAGCTTTGATGCCGCAGCAGAAACAATTTTAAACAGATTTGCTTCTTCACCGTTTACTAGATCTGCATAGCTTTCTTCTGCGATGGAATAGATTGGAAGTCCTGCTGCATACAGCCTCTCTATATAGTCCTTCCGATAAATCGAATCACAGATTTCTTCTGAAACCCAGTTGGGGATAAGTATTGCATCGTAGTCTTTGAGCAGTTCCTTAGTGGATATCCCCGCACGTTCAACCTGCTCTAAAAAAGAAACCGTCGAATTATCCATGAGGGCAATTTTCTTTTCTCCGCTATATCTTTGATAATCTTGTATGTTAAGCATTTTCTTCCCTCATCACTAAATTCACTTCTCTAACAATGTTCTCTAAAAATCTTTCATTTTCATGATTGTAATTTAGCTCGGGGTCCTGCTTAATTTTTTCCTGAATTTTCGCCTGCAATGAACCAACATTTACCACATACGATGGCATCACAAGATTATCATCTAATCCAAGTTCTCGAAATCGGCCAGCCAAATCAGAAAAAGTATTATCAAAATTCTCTTTAATCAACGCCATAAGTGTTTCATTTTCATTCTGAACTGCACTTTCATAAAGCGCAATCAGAACGGCTTTATATGGCGCAGTAAAAGCATCCATACAATGAAAAATTTTAGACAGGAAATCCATTTCAGATAATTCTGTGTAATATGGCAAAAGATTTCCTAACAGCATCAAAGATGCAAAGTACTCAGCCTTTCGTTCTTCCATAACTGTTTCTGTTTCAATAATGTGACTGAACGAAACTTTATCATAGATCAAATGGTAAATCTCATGCCATGCAGTAAAATACTGATTGACTCTTGGCAGTGCAGTGTTAATTACCGGTATTTTTTTGCCATTTTTCACAAAAATCGCACCGCTCCAAAACGGATTGTCAATTGGCATTTGAATAAGTCCATACGGTTTCAGGATTTGCATTGCCAACCGATTAGAAGAGCTAATTTGCATTCTATTCAAGTTGGTGCGTATCAGGACAGCTTTTTCCCGCATCTCATCGCAGATTTCCGCATTCTTACTAATGACTTCATCAAGATTACCCGCCACTATTTTTTCACTCATAGCTACACCTCTCAATAGTAAATATCACAGAGTTCGAGAATGTCCATGAGCAACCCATACTGCTTTTGAGCTTTATCGCTTATTTTATAATCTTTGGGCGCATTTTCAGAATATACAACATCCACTATATCAGATTTTGGTTTTGCTTCAAAGAAAACAAGATCATCCACAGAAATATTCAAAACAGCCAAAATTTTTTGAAGATGCTTATCAAATGTACTTTTATTATCGATGCTTCCATTCAGAATCTTATCCAGTGTTGGTCTGGAAATTTCAGCCTTTTTCGCAAAAGAAACTTTTGTAAATCCGCGTTCTCGAATATAATCTTTGAGCTTCATTGCTACGATACTACGCTGGTCGAACAATTCTTCAAACTTCATTATAGTTCCTCCCTTCGCATTTATATTATACGCTATCTCGCCGAAAAATCAACATCGTCTGTAAAAAAAGATTTTACATTTTTACTTATTGTGTAGAATGATTTAGAAGAACACGATACGTTTCACTCCACGCTCTGATTGTCCTCGACCACCCGTAGGGTACATTAGATAAATAACTCTACAAGAAGTATGGCCTAATCCAAGAAGAAATCAACTACATCGAAAATACAATCAAACCAATGGAGTAAATGAAAGGATCAGAAACCAACCGACCTCTGATCCTTTTGCTTATTCTTCAATAATGAATAAATCTACATTAGCCTACCCTAACCTATACTTCGGATAAGGTCCAAATCTTGACGACACCATACTTCGGGAACACAAAAGGGAATTGGGAGAAAAAGAAAAGCTGATGGAGGGCGGTATCCCATTCATATTGAGAGAATGATTCTCTGCCAACGCTCACCATGATAAGGAAAAATAGGGTACGGTGCAACAAAATCGCTGTACCCTATTTTCTTCCAGTTGAGTCTCGAAGAAAGGGGCATCTCCAACAAATTTACTGTACCCTACTTTAACAAGTTAAATGACGAAATTTGTGATGGAAATAGCGGCACCCGCAGCAATTTTACTGTACCCTATTCTGAGAAAAACTCATTCATCACAGCGTCCAGCCGCTTCTTCAGATTCTCCAGCGGAAGTTCCAGACGGTCCGCTGCCCGCTGCAGATAATCCTCATCCAAGAGCGGGCCGCAGCGATTGATCGTCGCAGCCAACGCATACTTGGTGTTTCATTATTTCGGCATGGATACCCCGTCCAATGTAAAGCATTGGGCGGGGAGGAAATGCCGTTCCCTCCTTTAAATTTAATTTTTGAATTACGCGGTTAAGTAATTACTTGCTCGCTCTACAAGCTTTAACTTCTTAAAAGAAGCACTGTTATTATCTATCACCTGAAGCTCAGCACGTTCATCTGCTCTCAGCGTGACCCAAAGAGCTTGAGTGCAATGATCCTGAATGACGAGGTTTCTGCCAACGCCATTTTGAAACGGGCAACGAAGCACTTCACCGTTTTCATTAGACCCAAATCCGCAACCTAAAGGATGGGAAAGCGGCTGCCGGGAGCCATTTCCCGGTGGCCGCTGCGCCCGCCTAAAGGGTCAATCCGGCCGCTGAGCAGCGCATCTGTGGCCGCCGGCCAGCGCAGATTGCACAGAATTGACCTTATGCACAATTTTCAGTGGGCTAATACGATATCTGCGCCGGTAAGCTTCATATAATATTTTTTCGCCCTGGCATATTCCTTTTCTGTGATCAACTTCTGCGCAAGGAGATCCTTCAGCATATCAACAATGAAGAGAAAATTGACGTTCTTGGTGTTCTTGTTTGACAGCACGGTGCTACCTCCTTGGTCGTAGTTGTTTTGTGTCATTGGAATAGGTCGAGAAAAAGGCAGCGGGCTACAATATAGCCCACTGCCTTTGGTTGTTTTGTTGCTGTGCTATTAAATGCAGGCCACAAGTGTCCCTCTAATATATCAAGGCATTATTGCCTGACTTAAAATTGCATTGCCTCGCTGTCCTTCAGACCGTGCTGGAAGAACATGATATAGTAGATGGGGATATAGATGATTTTTCCCTTCGTGGAGACCGTTCGTTCATTGGACACAACGAAGGCTTTCTGGATATGGTAGTCTTCATTCTTCACGAAGTTATTCAGCGCACTGTGGATGGTGTAGTCCTTACCGGACTTTACTTCAATAGGGACGGCGGATAAGGTGGCATAATCGTCGATGAGGAAATCCACCTCACCTTTATGGCGATTGTCATAATAGAACAGTTCGTAACCATGTGCGATAAGTTCGCTGGCTACGACGCTTTCATAGACGGAGCCGAGATTGATGCTGGCTTCATCGTCCAGCACAGCGCGGATGTTATTGCCATAAAGGATGCCGGTCAGGATACCCACATCATTCAGGTATAGCTTCAGCAGATTTTTCCCTGTGGACTCAACCAGCGGGAATACCGGGTTAGAGATAGCCTGAACATTGAGGGCAATACCCGCGCTGATCAGATACTCGAACTCGTCTTGATAATCTGCGAAGGTCTTTCCCTTCTTATCTTCTATGCTCTGTGCTACGACACGCTTTTTCTTATTCTCCATGTTGGAGGGGATCAGGTCATAGATGCGGCGGATCTTCAGCTTACGCTCCTCGTCATACTTGGATGCATCGGCGGCATAGTAATCGTGAATCTCCTGTTGGATCTCACGGACGAGCTGAATATTGTGGTTTTCCAGATAGGAATTGACTGCATCCGGTAGACCGCCGACCAGCAGATACTTCCGAAAGTAGTCCATCATTTTGTTGTGGGTCGGCCCATCCAGTGCCTCCAGCCGCTCGAACTTCTTCCGCACGGCAGAGATGGCAAACTCGTTCAGCCCGTTGGCATAGAGAAATTCCTCGAAGTCCAGAGGGAACATCCGAACTTTACGGATGCTGCCCATGGGGATCGATGTGGTCTGTGACAGTGTCACGCCCAACAGAGAGCCGCTGGCAATATAGGTAAAGCGATCATCTTGGGATAGAAATTTCAGCAGCGTCAGCAGATGAGGATATGCCTGGATCTCGTCGATAAAAATAAGTGTGTTGTCTTTCTGCTTCATCTTGCTGCCTTCCAGCATACTGACTTGTAGGTAGAAGTCCTCGACGGTTTTCGTTTCGGCGAATAGCCGAGGGCCGATGGAGTCCTCCACCATATTGATCTCGATGAAGTTTTCAAACAGTTTATGTCCCACATGTCGGATGATATAGGTTTTTCCAACCTGACGCGCACCGTCTATCAGAAGGATTTTCTTTGAATCGCTTTGCAGATGATCTTCAATAAGAGATTCGATTTTCCGAAACAGCATCGCCGCCCCTCCTCGTAATGACTTTTCAAGAGGATTATACATCACATTTAGCAACTTTTCAATATAATTTTGTCGAAGCTATCGTCACTTTTCAAAATTGCAGATGATAGGTTTGTAGCAGTCAAGAAAAGTAGACACGAAAAATATTTATTTTTGATTAGCTTTTTCAAAAGTGGACATGATGATTCGATGCCCTGCATGGTCCGTGCTTGCAAGGGATAGCGGTCTATCAAAACTCCAACAAACAGTTGCAGTTGGTACTGCTGAAGAGTCGCGGCAACACGCAAATCTGTTTCCGTGCTATTGGCAGAACGCAACCAGATGTGTCGGCTCAATAAGTAGCTTTTGAGAGAATGATTCTCTGCCGACGCTCACCATGATCAGGAAAAATAGGGTACAGTGCAGCAAAATCACTGTACCCTATTTTCTTCCAGCTGAGTCCTGACGAAAGGGGCATCTCCAACAATTTTACTGTACCCTACTTTAATAAGTTAAACGGCAAAATTTGTGGTAGAAATAGCGGCACCCGCAGCAATTTTACTGTACCCTATTCTGAGAAAAACTCCTTCATCACAGCGTTCAGCCGCTTCTTCAGATTCTCCAGCGGAAGCTCCAGACGGTCCGCTGCCCGCTGCAGATAATCCTCGTCCAAGAGCGGGCCGCAGCGGTTGACCGTCTCGGCCAACGCATACTTGGTGTTTCATTTGCGGCTTATACTGTACTGTGGTGATTTTTGCCTTGCCCACGGCAAAAAACGGTGTTCTGCGGCTGTCCTACATATTCGGAGTAGCTGCTATTTTCTTCCAGTTGAGTCCTGACGAAAAGGGCACCTCCAACAAATTTACTGTACCCTACTTTAATAAGTTAAATGGCAAAATTTCTGGTGGAAATAGGGGCACCCGCAGCAATTTTACTGTACCCTATTCTGAGAAAAACTCCTTCATCACAGCGTCCAGCCGCTTCTTCAGATTCTCCAGCGGAAGCTCCAGACGGTCCGCTGCCCGCTGCAGATAATCCTCATCCAAGAGCGGGCCGCAGCGGTTGACCGTCTCAGCCAACGCATAGACAGCACCTTTGAGATAGCTCTCCTCAAGCTGCTCACAGCACGCTCCGTTATATTGCGTCCGGTAAATCGCCATCGTTATGCGGTGCTTGATTTTATCGTCAATTCGTTCCGTGGCAGCGGTACCGTCAATATCATCCCGCCAGTAATACCGAACCAGCCGCTCCGCATCCGCCTGCGGAAGCTCCGGGAGCAGCGCACGCAAATACTCACAGGCGCCTGCTTGGTCAAGCCCCATAACTTTACAGACCCTGACCGCGCCCCTTGCCTGCCCCTCCTGCCAGAACGACTCCTGTGACCACCGAAGCTGAAGCTCCTGAACTTGCTTTGCCATCCGAGACCGCATAGTGTCCCCCCTCCTTTACGCAAAATCTTCCCGCCATATTGCTTTTACACAGGGTTGATGCATCACTTTTCTTCGGGATGCTCCATCTCTTTCAGCTTGGCGTCCAGTCTCGCCCTCAGTTCTCCCAGAGAGAGGTTTAGAGAATCCGCCTCATTCTGGAGGCAGCTATCGTTAAGGGATATCCCATAGTTCTTGATGACCTCAGCCAGCGCTTTTACGGCGCCGTTGATATAGCCTTCATCAAAGGACTTGCAGTATTCTTCCCCGTACCACACGCGGTTGATCTCCCTGTCCGTGCGGCGGTCGATTTCATAGTCGATTTTCGCCACAGCATTTGCACTGCTTTCTTCCTTCCAGTAATACCGGGCGAGCCGTTCCGCGTTCACCTGCGGAAGCTCCGGGAGCAGGGCCTGCAAATGCTGTAAAGCATCCGCAAAGTCCAGCCCCATGGCCTTACAGGTCCTGATCGCACCTCTGGCTTGTCCCTCCTGCCAGTATAGTTCACGGGCCCACTGAAGCTGAAGCTCCCTCATTTGGTCCATTGTCCAAAGCAACATGACGTGCTCTCCTTTCATGATTTCTCGCAAGCCCCCAGCTTTAGCCGGGGGGTTACCGGCTATTCGTCCAACAATGGGTATTCCTTGAATTCCAGCATTCCGGTCTTCTTTTCCAAGTTCTTTTCTCTTGTGTTTCTTCTTTTGCTTTATACCACAATACGGCATTTGTGTCAAAACGCGAAGTCAAAACACAAAATTTGACGGCAATTTGGATTTGAGGTATCATATTTGGATAAAATGAAGTTATATCTCAATTCTATGACAGGCAGAGCACTTGGCCAAAGTCCCCTTGCCGAACCGGCAAAGGCCATTGGCACAGTGAGAACTGCGTCAATGGCCTTTTTGCACCTTGAACTACGTCCCTGGCCAGACGCAGAGATGCTCAGACGGACAGCGATGAGCATGAACGCTTGGTTCATTCGCTTTGCAACAAACTGAATGCAGTGGAGGTAAGCAATATGGTATTCCAAGTTACCGTATATCCAGAGGATGATGGCAGCATCACACTCTCCATGGATGATATGGATCTTGTTGTCAATGCGCCTTCGAAAGAAGAGTCCATCAAAGCGCTGTGCCGGGATATGGTGGAGTATGCGGAGGAATACCGCAAAGAGTTTGCCGTGTATTCCGGAGCGCCTAACAGAGCCGCACACGCCCCTCTTGTGGAAGAAATACTCACCGCAACGCCGCAGGAACTGCGCGATGCCCTCGTGTTCCACCCGGAGCAGATGCGTCCAAAACATCCGCACAAGACCGTCACGGAGCGTTTGGAGGAATACTACCATACGCCCGTAAATCAAATAAACCCCACAAAAGAAGATGAGATCGACTGGGGCAAACCGCAGGGAAATGAGATTTGGTAACGCATTCGAGTCAGGACTTCACTTTGCCAGCGTCTCATACGCGATACGGTTTTTCTCCATGAGCTGCTCGGAAATCTTCCTCACATCTTCATCACTTGCCTGACAGGGCTTCATTTGGAGAACCAAGCGAATAAATTCTTCCCGGTCTTTGATAATGGTATAGGGCGCATATTCGCCGTATGCGGCAGGGCAGCTGATGGTAACGAGCTGTAAGTGCTCTAAGGAAGTTGCCGCCTGCAAATCGCGCTTCAGTTCGACAAGCTCGGGGCCATGCTCTACGGGCATGGCGTAGCATCCGTGTTGATAAAAGTTTTTCGCAACCAGATAAGGCATATCAATGTTCCTCTTTCGGATGTGCTTGATAGGCCTCCAGAATACTGGAAGGGCCTTCCCGCCACATTCCCGTCTCCAAATCATAGATGGCATCGTAGACTGGTGATTTTATCAGCTTTTTTAATGCATCGATCCCTGAAATCCCCTGCTCTGCGGCAAGCATTTGTGCCGCCATTGTGAGGACTCTGTCAGCCGTGAATTTTTTTGAGGATGCTCTCATGGGAGCATCCTTTTTTTGAAATTTTAAGGCATGGAGGGCTTGCTCTGTCCTGAAGCAATATTGTTCTGACAGCTGTTCCGGGAAAACATGAGAAAGGGCGGAATTTATGGCATCTTCACTTTCTGGCGTCCCATAGGATTCTGCCAGATAGGCTGTCAGAATCATGCTTGTATGGTCATCAGGACGCTTTCCGATTATCACATCATAATCGGAATATCTGCTGAGAACATCCTGCGTCAGTTGCTCCCCATAGACATCGGTTTTGAAATTTACCGCAGCAAATTGAAGCCACTCCGCCGTTGTAGACTCGAACCGAAATACCTTCAGGGGAACGGTTTCGTCCAATTCAAATATCGAAACGACACCCCTGTCATAGTCTGACTCCTTTTCCAAAAGTCGCTGCTCCCGCCGCACGCGGGTACGGGCGGCAGCTGCTGCCTGTGCAGAATCAGGGGTCAGATAGAAGCCAGAGCCGAGTTCTTTCTTCGTGGCATCCGTTTGTAGATTTGGTTCTGCGACCGTGCGGTCGCTTCCGTGATAAAGAATCATTCTATGATCACCCCGTTATTTCTGAGCAAAGCATCGATGTCATTCAAAATTTCGCCATCGCCGTCAAGCTGTACCGACTCGTAGCAATCCGAAAGGATTTCAAAAACCTCATTTTCTTCAAAAAGCTGGAGCGCAGTCATTTTGTCCAAAGAGTGACGCTTCATAAATTTTTGGAAGAGACTGAGCTGCGTATAAAGCACATCGGATTCGCTGTATTCAAATGCATCCATAGGCAGCCTCCTCTTCATTTGCCGCAAAAACACGCAATAGTTTTATTCAGCGGGTACAATTAAAATTGTCCGTTGATATAACGCAATTATACCGAACCTGCGGCAAAATAGCAACATATCGGTACGCCCCGCAGGGGTTCTGTCAATTTTGAGAGTTCTCCCCGCCGTCACACAGCATCGTACCTCTGCTTCCGTCTTTTGGGAGATTCCGGGAGCGTCATGGCCAGCTGCCCGGATGATCCGGCCCATACCCGCAGCCGATGCGCCGTCCGGATCGCCGGCGCAGCTTCCATTTCTTACACGCGCACCCCCTCGTATTCCAAAGCTTACACGCAGTTTTTGTGATCTGCGTGTCACGTTCTCCTACTTACGAGGTCTTGATCTCGTTTGCCGCAAAATACCGGCAGCCGCATCCGTGTCTGCCAGTATTTGTGCGCGCATAATATGTCTCATGTGAGTTTTGTCCGAGTGTTTCTGTCGGGCGCCCCCCGGCCTTGTCTCGCGCGAAAAAAAGCAGCTGCCACAAAAATAAGCCTTTTCGCTTACTTCTGGCAGCTGCTTTGTTCTTTGTGCGGTCTTATCTCAATGAATTTATCAGGACGCTTCCATCAATGTGCTGAACTGGTAGACTTTCTGGCTGGACTTTTCGCCGGTCTTCCAGAAGAATTTGCCGGTGAAGCCATATACAATGGCCAGTACAGGGCACAGCCAGCAGAACATGGCAAATGGCAGATACGACATAGTGGAGACCCCCAAGGTGCCCGCCATAGTCTCGTTTGGGCGGTACTTTGTGTAAGATTGGCAGTCCATTATTAAGTTTTTTATTATGTTCCCTTTGTACACCGTTGCAACCGGTAATGCAAATAAAGTAATTGATCTGTCTGCCGGCGCAACTTTTGTTTTTAACTTCAAGGCAAAAGCTGGCGCAGCACCAGCATCCTACGATTTTACTATTGAAGCCACAGATACTTTTGCAAATTATTTTGACTTGACTACAAGTTCACCAGTAGATTTTGTCACAATTCCCACTAATAACAAAGTGTCCGTCACCATTCCCAAGGCGCCCATCGCCAGCGTGACCGCCTCCGTCGCAACTCCCGTTGCGGGTCAGCCGCTGGACTTCACCGGTACCGTTGCCTCCAGCGCACCCTATTCCATCTCCAAGGTGGAGTGGTTTGAGGGCACCAACGACAGCGGCGCGTCTGTCACCGGCCCTGCCACCGCCAAGCCCGAGCAGTTCTACTACGCTAGAATCACCCTGACGGCCAAATCCGGTGAGACCTTTGCCGCATCGTTGAATAATACCATCAGCGATATCTACTCCGTCACCCGCAACAGCGAAACGGAGCTGTATCTGACCAAAGCCTACGACAAGACCGGCAGCCGCCACGCCGCCACCGTTGGTACTGCTCCCACCGCCAAGACCGGCTTGAAGTATAACGGCGCCGAGCAGGATCTGTTGGACACTCTGGGCACCGCCAACGGCGGCACCATGCAGTACAGCCTGGACAACAGCTCTTGGAGCACTGCCATCCCCAAGGGCAAGAACGCCGGGGAGTACACCGTGTACTACATGGTCAAGGGCGATAGCAGCCACAGCGACTACACGCCTGCCTCCAACACCGTCACGGTAAAGATCGACCCGAAAGGCATCTCCTCCGTCACGATCGACCCGATTCCAAACCAGACTTATACCGGCGCCGCGATCGAGCCGCCCCTCGTAGTGAAGGACGGCGGCACGGAGTTGACGAAGGGCACGGATTACACCGTTTCCTACCCTTACAACAACACCAATGCCGGTCTCGCCTCCCTACAAGTCAACGGTATGGGTAACTATACTGGCACAAAGGGTGCGACCTTCATCATCGACCCCGCAACGCAGACGATCAGCGGCCTCGCCAGCATCAATGTCGCCTTTGGCACCACGCTGGATCTCAAAACCGTTTACTCCAGTAATGCGCCCAGTGCCACACTTACCTTTGCGCGGCCTTCCACTTCTTCGCTGCCCACCGGCACGACCTTTGAAGAGAGTACCGGAACTGTGACGGCCGGCAACAACACAGGCAGCTTTGAGGTCACCGTGAATTCTGCCGCGGTCACCAACTATAACGCTGCGCTTCCGAGAACAATTACCGTTTACATTGTGAACAAGACGCCGTCCAGCTACGCCACGGAGCCCGCGCCCAATACCGGCTTGAAGTATGACGGCAGTGAGCAGGAGCTGGTAACTGTGGGCGCCGCAAACGGCGGCACCGTGAAGTACAGCTTGGATGGCAGCTCTTGGAGCAATATACGGACATCACCGCCACGCTGACCTTCAGCCCCGTGGATAAGACCGATGTCAGTGCCCAGATCACCTTCCCCAACGGCACCCTGACCTACAACGGCGCGGGACAGAAATACGAGAAGGCCACCACCAGCACAACCGCAGCTGGCACTCCCGTATGGACCTACACCTATGCGCCTGCCGATGCAGCCGCCAGTCTGGACGGTGGCCTCCCCAAGACCGCAGGCACCTACACCGTGACGGCCAAGTATGAGGATGATGCCCACATCGGCACCAAGTCCGCCACGCTGACCATCAACAAGGCGACCCCCACCGGCGAACCCACCTGCACCAAGATCACCACCAGCGGCAAGACGCTGGCGGACGCAGCGCTGGCCATCGGCACCATCGCTCCCGCGGGCGGTACGCTTGCGTGGGATATGCCTGCTGCCACAGTCGTTGCGGCGAACACCGCTTACAACTGGACCTACACCCCGGCTGATACGGCCAACTACAAAGTTCTGACTGGCTCCCTTACGCCTTATACCGTGTCCTACGGAGGCGGAGGCGGTGGCGGCAGTGCAGCGACCCCGTCTGTTTCCGACAAGGCAGCCAAGGAGCTGAAGAATGCCAAGGAAGGCTCCACCGTCACCATTGACATGAAGGGCGAAACCAATCTTCCTGCCATCGTTACCAAGGAAATTGCAGGCAAGGATGTCACCGTTGAGCTGGATATGGGCGGCGGCATGGTCTGGTCCTTCAACGGTCTGGATGTTCCGAAGGGCGGCGTGAGGCTGGACCTCGGCGTTAAGACCGGCACAAAGACCATTCCCGCCAAGGTCATCAACGCCCTGACCGGCGAAATGACGACCGTTCAGCTTCAGCTTAACCACAACGGTCCCTTCGGTATCTCGCTGAAGCTCTCCGTTGACCTCGGCAAGAAGCACAACGGTTTGTACGCCAACCTCTACTTCTACAATTCCAAGAGCGGCGAGCTGGAATTCCAGAGTGCCGGTATGATCAGCGGCGGCAAGGCAAGCTGGGCATTTGACCACGCATCCGATTACGCCATCGTGATCGACAAGGAAAGCCATGAGCCGATGACCTTCACCGATGTGCCTGACACCGCCTATTATGCCGAAGCAGTCAATTGGGCGGTCGCCAAGAAGATCACCAACGGCAAGGCCAACGGCCTGTTCGGCTCCAACGATCCCTGCACCCGTGCTCAGATCGTCACCTTCCTCTATCGCGCCTATCAGGGCAAGTAAAACACCGGGGCTGGCGGGTCACATGACCCGCCAGCCCCTCGTTTTATATGCGTTTGGATTGCCGGTTCCGAGTAAGCTATTGGCATCCGGTATTGGCGTTGGGCGTAACTAACCGTTGTAATGTCGAGAGCAACGAACCACTTTTTGTCGGTGTTAGCGTTCGTCAAGAAAACCACTGTATTTTTATCTTGACGAAACCACGCTAGCTAAACGAAGCATTTCCTAACCGCAAAAAATATTCCTTTCTTTAATCAATTTTCATCCCAGCTTTTATCCAATTATCAAAATCCGTTCTGGTTATGTCTGCCGTATAATAAGCACCCTCTCCTTGATCTTCATGATAGGTAAACCAATTTTCCACTTCTTTTTCTGATCTACCCGAATTTCTTTTTTTCAATCCTTCAATAAAGCAATCATAGCTTTCTTTCGCAAAGACAAGTGAAGGATTTCCATTCTTCCCCCCATAGTCTGCGTAATGGCATGCACGAGTTACAGCTTTTCCTATCCATATTTTACTATTGATGCCAACACCTTTTCGACCTGCCTTTACCACAAGTTCCTGTGCTGTTGACTGTCCTATTCCCACCTTTATTTCAGGCAAATCTCTGTCCTTTAGAAGCTTATTAAGCATTCTCATAAAAGTGTTTATATAAAATGCTTTTATTGCGATTTCTAGCTCATCGCTTTTATTCGGTGTTGTATATACTGCATATACACAATCTCCACGAATACCGATTTCTCGAAGATTATCATCATCTCTCAAGATTTCAATAATCTCCGAGGCAAAGCTCCGAAAAACCTTAGCCAACTTTTCTTTATCTTCATCTGCACACAACTCTGTTGAATCACGCATATCTACAAAAATAGCGCTCACCCAACTATAATAGCCATTTGTGAACGTGAAATCATTGTCTTTAGGAAGTTTGGCTTGCTCCACAACTTCCATATCGTTATCCAGAATTTCTTCTAGCCTTTGTTTACCTGCTCTATAATCATAATCTGCCATTCGTATTCTCCGTCCCTCAATGCAAATTGATTCCAATTTGAAACACTGCTACAAAAGCAATAAACCCAATTATCGTCCATTTAATTCCTTCATTGTAGTTTACGTGTTTTTCATTTGCAATCTTCGAGTTTATGTAGATTTGAGAAAGAAGATCCTTCAGATAGTCTTCCTTTTTTATACTCAATATATCATTCTGAAAAATCTGATAGGATGCTCTATTGCTTATGCTTCCAAAAAACAGAACTGAATCTGTTATCAGCCCAGGTTGCCGGAAAACGTTAGCGTCAATTCTTGCAACCAACGTTAAAATTAGTCGTGCAATCCCATAACACAGCACAAATACAGAAATCCCAAGAAATCCAATATATAAAACTGCGCCAAAATTTACTGGTGGTGTAATATCCTGTAGCACATTATATATTTCTGTCATTCCGTCATTTGTGAAAATGATTGTCAATAAAACGCCTGTCAATGCAAGTACTGTGCCTGCCTTGGAATCACAACCATTTATCCAACCGTTTATCCTGTCCAGTGAAGCTTTAGCCTCCTCTATTTGCTCATCTGTACCTAACTTCTCCATCTCAGCAATCCCTGTCATTATGATATCCCTTTTATGTCAAATTTTTATGGTTACGCTCCATCTTCGCATCTTAGCCACAGCATCTATGTTGCGTTGCCTGCCGCCCACCACGTAGAGGTATGCAAAGTTCCGAGCGACAAAGCTGTGAGAGATTTCCCACAGCTTTATATTATACTAAAAACTGGTCTTTTTCAAGGATAGCAGCAAATATGAGTATTCCGCCTCAGATTGCGCACCTCGACCGCTCAGATTGAGCATTCATTCCGGCGTAATTGAGCACCCTTGCGCCATCGTTGAGCAGCATGGTAAAATATAGATATGCACCGTGTTTTGCGGTGTAAATATCTACAAGGAGATCACCTGTATGACCAATCAGTAGTAACGTGGAGCAAATAAGCATCTGCACCAGATGTCGTCAGGCCAGCCACCAGACTGTACTCAAACATGTAGGCGCTACGGCGAGTGTCTTTGCCGACTACAATGTGTGCAGGCTCGTTGTCATCATTACGCTCACGCAGAGCGTTGCAATACCAACCCAGAAAATGACCAACCTTGTAGGCGTGGTCAGCGGTCAAAGTAATTCCAGCTTCACCACGGAAACAGTCAGTTCCAAAATACTTTCCCATTATAGTTTTTCCTCATCCAAAGAGAGGATTGACGAATATAAGCTTTAGTGTGGCAGACTCATCCGTTTTTCGCGTAGAGTCCACGCATAGCGCGTGAACTCTACGCTCTATACGGGGTATTCTCTCATGTTCACGGGAAATCTTCCATCCGCCGCTGCGCTCGATGCTGCATTCAAAAACTTACGCGCAGTTTTTGTTGTCTGCGTGCTATGTCCTCATACTTACTTGACCTTGGAAACGCGGATGCCCATTGCCCCCCTGTGGCGGGTCACATGACCCGCCAGCCCCCTGTTTCATACGCGTCCCGATTCGACGCGCACTGCCCCAACATGACAGTAACGGAACGTTGTGAAACGTTCCGTTACGCTTATCTCATAGCTGTCGCCAGCCTTGACGCTTATCTTCCCCGGTCTTTCGGCCGGGGAAGATTCTTATAAGAGGTCTTGATCTCACTTCTCCGCGTACAACCGCATCAGGAACGCGGCGATCTGCGCGCGGGTGCAGGTACCGTTGGGATTGAATTTTCCGTTGCCTACGCCGGTGGTAATGCCATGCTCCACGGCCCAAGACACCGCGCTTGCGTAGTAAGCGTCAGCGGGGACGTCGGTAAAGCTCGCCGTACTGCCCGCCGCGGGCTGGCCCTTGGCCCGCCACAGCATCGTCACCATCTGTGCGCGGGTGATCGTATCGTTGGGGTTCGCGCCGTCGGAAACGCCTTTGGTTTTCGCCCAATTCTGGGCCTTTTCGTACCAAGTGCTGCCGCCGTTCAGATCCGCGTCCGCCTGCCGTGCGAGGATCGTCCAAAGCTGAGCGCGGGTGGTGGAGTTGTTGGGCGCGTAGATCGTGGCACTCATGCCGTTCACGAGACCACGGGCGCTGACGAAGTCGATCTCGTCCTCGGCCCAGTGGTTCCGGGTGTCGATAAA
>Ga0129315_1000876_pt1 | contig 16572 bp, 17 predicted proteins | sample Cm827metagenome_FD_94432 | JGI IMG/M metagenome (GOLD analysis project Ga0129315, IMG submission 94432) | Eastern black-and-white colobus group fecal microbial communities from Wisconsin, USA - Cm827 metagenome | ecosystem: Host-associated > Mammals > Digestive system > Large intestine > Fecal...
TAGAGATGAAGATTTAAGAGCAAATAGACAGCCAGAATTTACTCAAATAGACTTAGAAATGAGTTTTGTTGAAGAAGAAGATGTAATAAAGATGAATGAAGGCTTAATAGCTCACGTATTTAAAGAAGTAGCTGGTGTAGATGTTAAACTTCCAATAAAGAGAATGACATTTAAAGAAGCTATGGAAAAATACGGTTCAGATAAGCCAGATTTAAGATTTGGAATGGAAATTACTAATATTACAGAAGACGTAAAGGATATTGACTTTGTAGTATTTAAGTCAGCAATAGAAGCTGGTGGATCTGTAAGAGCACTTTGTTTAAAGGGTGGAGCAGATCTTGGAAGAAAGCCAATAGACAAACTGGGTGAATTTGTTAAAACATATAAGGCTAAAGGTCTTGCATGGATTCAAATAAAAGAAGATGGAATTAAGTCTTCAATTTCTAAATTCTTAACAGATGATGTTACAAATTCAATAGTTAAAACTATGAATGCAGAAGTTGGAGATGCTATATTTATAGTTGCTGATAAAAATTCAGTAGTATTCCAAAGCTTAGGTGCATTAAGATTAGAATTAGCTAAGCAATTTGATTTAATTAAGGATAAAAATGAATTTAATTTTACTTGGATAACTGAATTCCCTCTATTTGAATATAACGAAGAGGAAGGAAGATATCATGCAGCTCACCATCCATTTACATCACCAATGGATGAAGATTTAGATATGATAGAAACTAATCCTGGTGAAGTTAGATCAAAGGCTTATGATTTAGTATTAAACGGAGAAGAATTAGGTGGAGGATCAATAAGAATTCATGATTCTAAGCTACAAAAAAGAATGTTCAAAGCTTTAGGATTTACTGAAGAATCAGCTCAAGAAAGATTTGGATTCTTAATAGATGCCTTTAAGTTTGGACCACCTCCACATGGCGGTTTAGCTTTTGGTTTAGATAGAATGGTTATGTTCTTAGCTGGAACTGAAAATATTAAGGATGTTATAGCATTCCCTAAGAACCAAAATGCATATTGTTATTTAAGCGAAGCTCCTAACATAGTAGATGAAAAACAATTAGATGATTTAGGAATTTCAATTAATACAAAAGAAGAGTAATAGTGAAAAGTTAATAAGTAAAAGTAAATAATAGTTTAGGAAGTAATTTGTTTCAAATTACCAATAGACAAAGAGATAGTTTTTAATAAAGCTATCTCTTTTTTTATAAATTCCTTTCCTTCAGTAATCTTTTTTATGGAATAATTTATAAGAATATTGACAAGATTGTATATAAGTATTAATATATGTGTATAGAGAGTATATACACTTAATATACACTTGGAGGTGGAAGTTTGAATATAATTATTAGTAATTCTTCACAAGTGCCATTATATGAACAAATAGAAAGTCAAATAAAAAATCAAATTGTGAATATGCTGTTAAAGCCAGGAGAACCATTGCCATCAATAAGGACTTTGGCAAAGGAGTTAAAGGTTAGTATTATTACTACAAAAAGAGCTTATGAAGAACTTGAAAAGGAAGGGTTTATAAAAACAGTAGTTGGGAAAGGAACCTTTGTAGCTGAAGCAAATAATGAGAGGCTGAGAGAAGTTGCAATGTATGAAATAGAAAACAAACTAGAAGAAGCAATCATAGCAGCTAAAGCAATAGGTTTAACTTTAGAGGAAACTTTAGATATAATAAGAAGTTTGTTTGAGGAGGTATAACTATGGAAGCAATCGAGATAAGGGGATTAGAGAAAAAATATAATAGCTTTAAGCTAGATTTAAAAGAATTAATTGTAAAAAGAGGATATATAACTGGGTTTATAGGACCAAATGGATCAGGAAAAACAACTACAATTAAATCTATAATGAATATGGTTAAAGTTGATTCTGGAGAAATTTTAGTTCTTGGAGAGGATATTACTAATAATGTAAAGATTAAAGAGGAAGTATCCTTTGTTGGAGATACCTGTGGATTTTTAGAAGAGGCAAAGGTTAAAAGCATAAAAAAGTCTATTTCTAGATTTTATAAAAATTGGGATGAGGATCTGTATAATAAACTAATTAATAAATTTAATATTGATGAATCTGCAATTTATGGTAAGTTATCTAAGGGGAAAAAGAGGCAATTTGAATTGGCAATAGCTTTGGCTAGAAAACCAAAAGTGTTAATTATGGATGAGCCTACAGCAAATCTAGATCCTATAGTTAGAAATGAATTTTTAGAGATTTTACAAGAACAAATGGAAAATGAAGATAACACTATTTTTTATTCAACACATATAACAAGTGATTTAGAAAAATGTGCTGATTATATTATTTTCATTTATAAAGGTAAAATTATTTTAGAAGGAGAGAAGGATTTAATATTAGAAAATCACTCTATTATAAAAGGAAAAAGAGAATTATTAGATATAGATACAGAGAAATCCTTTATATCAATAAAAATAACTGGATATAATTTTGAGGGCCTTACTGATAATAAAGTAAAAGCCTTTGAAGTCTTTGGAAATGAAGTAATATATGAAAAACCTACATTAGAAGATATAATGCTTTATTATACAGGGAGGGAATAATATGAGAAGAATTATAAATTTAATATTACTACAATTTCAAACTGTATTTGAATTAAAAAAATATATGTTATTAATAACTGCTATAGCAATTTTTATGGCAATTATAGAGCCTGATATGCTTCCTTTTGCAGGTGCACTATTTATTATGGCAACATGTTATAATACTGCATTTTATGAAGAAAAAAGTAAAATAAACTATTTAATATATTCATTGCCAATAAAGGAGAAGGAATATATTTTATCTAAATATATATTTGTAGCTATAAATACATTTATATCAATGGCTATTTCTGCAATTATATATATAGGTATGGTGTATTTTAATATATTAGATAAAACAACTATGGTACCATTGTGGGCATTTATGCTTATGTTATTAGGAATAGGAATATTTATGATAAGTATATTAACTCCCTTGGAAATATTACTCGGTTTTGAAAAAGCAAGAATAGCTTTAGTATTTTTAACTGTTTTTCCAGTTGTATTTTCAACTAATATAGTAAGTTTTTTACCAACTGTTAATTTAAATAATAACATATTTAAAGTTCTAATAGCACTTTGTGTAGTAACATTAATATTAGCATCATATTTTATTACTTCAAATATGTACGTAAAAAAAGATATATAATAGAAAAGGAATCAAGAAGCTATTTTCTATAGTCCTTGATTCCTTTTAATATTTATAAATTAGTTGTACTTTTACTATTATATATTTAAATAATATATAAGTAGAATTTGAACTATTAAAATAAAGGGAATTCCTAAGGTAAACTTTATATGCTTAGTTTTATGGCGAAAAGTATACATACCTATAAGAGTACCTAGGCTTCCTCCTATTATAGATATTAAAAATAAAGTAGATTCCCTTATCCTCCATTTATGCTTTATAGCTTTTTGCTTATCTATATAAATAATTATAAAAGCAATAATGTTAATTAAGAATAAATAATACAATAATATATTTTCCATAACAATCTCCTTAGTAGTCTTAATAAAATAATTATATAACGGATTAATTATTATAGAAATAAAAAATTATTTTATTGAACCTTGAACAATTCCTTTAATAATATATTTTTGTACAAAGAAGTAGAAAATAATAATTGGAATTATAGCTAATATTAATGCTGCCATGGCTAATTCCCATTGCTTAGAAAAGGCCCCAAAGAAGTTATTCATTGCAAGTGGAATAGTATTAATTTTACCGTTTATAGTTAGGAAAGGTAACAAGAAGTCATTCCATATCCATATCCCGTTTAGAACCATTACAGTTACAGTTATTGGTTTTAAAAGAGGTAAAACTATTTTCGAATAGAGTTGCCATTTATTGCAACCATCAATTATTGCTGCTTCTTCAACTTCTACAGGAATATTATTTATAAAGCCATGATATAAGAATATACTCATACTTGATCCAAAACCAATATACATAAAAATTAGGCCATAATGAGTGCCTAGCATACTAAAATTAATAGATTCTATTCTCATTGAACCCATCCATTTAACTAAGGGAAGCATTACAGATTGAAATGGAATTATCATAGCACTTACAAATAAATAAAATATAACTTTACTTGTCTTTGTTTTATTTCTAGCTAATGCCCAAGCTGCCATAGAAGAAAATATTACTATTAAAAATATGCTTACTGCAGTTATTATTAAAGAATTAGTGAAAGCACTTCCAATATCCATTCTTTCAATAGCAGTAGTATAATTGTTAAAATTCCATTCAGTAGGAAAACCTATGGTATTAGAAAAAATTTCACGCCTTGTTTTAAAGGAATTTATTATCATAAGATAAAAGGGAATCATATAAATTAATAATAATAGCCAACCTAACACTTCTAGTATTCCAAGCTTATAATTATAACTATTTAATGTTTTTAATTTACTGCCTCTTAATTTCATTACATTTCAACCTCCCTTTTCTTAGTGAAATAAACTTGAGTTATAGATATAGCAGTTACAAAAATAAAGAATATTATTGCTTTTGCTTGTCCTACTCCCATGCTGTTTGAAACAAAGGCTTCTTTATATATATTTAAAGATAGCATTTCTGTTGTCTTTAAAGGAGTTAATGAGAAATTTAAATCAAATAATTTAAAGGAATTAGCAAGTGTTAAGAAAAGACAAATTGTAATTGAAGGAGCCACCATAGGCAGAGTAATATGTTTAAAGCTTTGAATTCCATTAGCTCCATCAATTCGACTAGCTTCAATTAAATCTGTTGGTACGTTTTCTAAAGCAGCCACATAGATAACCATAATATATCCAGCATATTGCCATGAAGAAACTATAAGCATAGCTATTATTGCTGTTGTTCTTTCTTGTAATAAAGAAGTAGATAATAGAGTAGAGCCTAGTTTAGAACCTACAGATGTAAAAACTGAGTTAAATAAAAATTGCCATATAAAACCTAAAATAAGTCCACCAATTAAATTTGGCATAAAGAAGCCAGTTCTGAGAAAATTCTTTGTTTTTAAATTTCTAGTAACAAAATAAGCTAAACCAAACCCTAATAGATTTATAGTAATAACACTAGCAATAGTATAGATTATAGTTATTTTAAAGGAATATATAAATTGCACATCTTTAAAGAGGTTAGCATAATTAGAGAATCCTACAAAATCGTAATTTGGATTAGCTCCATTCCAATTTGTAAAAGTATAATATATCCCTATAATAAATGGAATTAATACTACCATAATTAGTGCAAATAAAGAGGGAGCAATAAATAGCCAAAACCCTTTATTTATTTTTATTTTTTTCTTCATTTAATCAGCCCCTTTATAAATATGTAAATATCCACAGGTATTTATCCTGCGGATATTTAATTAACTTAAATTATTTTTTAGTCAATGCTTGTATTTCTTCAAGCATTTGAGTCTTATCAATTTCACCCTTAGCATATTTAGAGAAGATAGGCCCTATTTTTTCCATAGAGAATCCATCAGGTAAATTAGTAAATGCCCAAGGAATTGTTTTTCCAGCATTACTGAATTCTGTAATAGATTTTGCTAACTTATCATTAGTTTCAATCTTAAAGTTATTATATGCGGGAATCATTTTCATATCTTCGATTAATGCTTTTTGTCCAGTTTCACTAGTTACCATCCAATCAAGGAAAGCCTTAGCTTCAGTACTTACTGCTGAATCTTTATTTACTGTCCAATACATAGGAACACCAACTGGAATGCTTCCACTTACTTTAGTATCATTATTAATAGCTAGAGGAACAAAACCCATATCAAAATTTGCGCCTAACCCTTCTAAGTCACCAGCTACCCAGTTACCTTGGTGAAGAAATGCAGTTTTGCCTAATGCAAAGTTTCCAACTTGTGTACTATAATCAATTGTATCTAAAGCGGAACCTCCTCCATATTTAATTAATAAATCTACAAGATTCATCCAATCTTTAAAATTTTGATTATTAACAAGGTCAGCAGTACCATCAATATAACTCTTAGTAAATTCATCAGGTTTTTCTTGAGTAGCTAAACCAATATTAAAAGTATGGTTTCCTGTTACCCAAGTTTCCTTTGTAGTATATGAAATAACATTTTCTAAACCTAAATCTGCTTTCATAGAATCAAGTTTTTCTACAGCAGCTTTTAATTTATCAAAGGTATCAATGGATTTAGGATCAATTGATGCTTTATCTAATATTTCTTTATTATATGCTAATCCGTATCCTTCTATAGCAACCGGCATACCATATACTTTTCCATCTTTTTTAACTGTGTCTAAAGTACCTTCAAAGGCATTTGAAACCCATTTTTCTGATGAAAGGTCATCTAGTTTATGTTGCCATACCTCTAAATCACCAGCTCCTTGAATCATGAATATATCCGGTTCTGTCCCTTTTTGGAATTCAGCTTTTAAAGCTGCACCATAGTCAGCACCGCCACCAACAGAAGTTACTTCAACTTTCACTCCAGTTTCTTCTTCATACTTCTTTGCAAGTTTTTGTAGAGCATCATTTATTTCAACTTTAAGTTGAAATACTTTTACCACTTTATTTTCATTATTTTTGGTATCGTTTTCTGTTTTTCCAGAATTAGAAGAACAACCCACAAATGTACCCACCATTAATGAAGCAGTTAAAATAGTAGCTAAAACTTTTTTCATTACAATTCCTCCCATAAAATAAAAATAATATTTAATTGCTAATGTAAGTATTTTACAAAACAAAAATAATAAATTCAATGAGTTTGTACAATGTGTATATAATAAGCACAAAAGTTTTGTACTTTTATACTAATTTAAATTTAAATAGTATAAAAAAAATATAAGTATTGATAATTTTTTGTTCTTATTTTTTAATTTATATGATATATTGGACATAGAATTTAGGAATTTTATATTATAACGTTAAAGATGAGGTGGAATAATGAAGAAGAACGAGTATGGTTTATTTACAGCCATAGGAATGATTGTTGGAATTGTAATTGGATCAGGTATATTTTTTAAAAGTGATAATATACTTGTAGCAACAAATGGTAGTATTAGTTTGGGAGTGATAGTCTTTTGTATAGCAGCTCTAGGTATTATTTTTGGAAGTTTAACTATTTCAGAGCTAGCATCTAGAGAATCAAAGGCCGGAGGAATAATATCTTATGCAGAATATTCATATAATGAATCCATTGCCTGTGCCTTTGGATGGTTTCACACATTTTTATATTATCCTACATTAATTGCTGTTGTATCATGGGTAGCAGGTATATATATATGTATGCTATTTGGGATTGAAGGTGGACTAGCCCTTCATACTATAATTGGTTTAGTTATAATAGTGTTGACTTACATATTAAATTTATTATCAGCTAAGCTAGGAGGGTATTTTCAAAATGCATCAACTGTTATTAAAGTTATTCCATTAATATTAATTGCATTTATTGGAGTATTTTTTGGTAATCCTACTTATATTAATGTAGGAGATGTTGTTCATATGGAATCAGCATCTTGGATAGCAGCTATTGCACCTATAGCTTTCTCCTTTGATGGATGGATAATTTCAACATCAATAGGTCATGAAATAAAGGATTCTAAGAAGAACTTACCTAAAGCATTAGTAATGGCACCTTTATTTATACTTTTATTATATGTGCTTTATTTTGTTGGAATAAGTATTTACCTTGGTCCAGAAAAGGTAATGGCATTAGGAGATGCCCATGTAGATTTAGCTGCTAATATGATATTTGGAGCTTGGGGAGCTAAAATTATTTTAACCTTTGTTGTAATATCTATTTTAGGTACAGTAAATGGATTAATAATGGGACATATAAGAATACCATATGCTCTTGCAATAAGAGATATGTTTCCGAATTCCAAAAAAATAAAAAAAGTGAACAAGTCTATAGAAATGCCAGTATATTCAGCTTTAGTTGCTTTTATAATTTCGTTAATTTGTTTATTAGCACATTATATAACTCAAAAGTATAACTTTTTACCAAATGGGGATATTTCTGAAATATCTATAACTGTTAATTATCTTTTATATATATTATTGTATTTTAAAGTATTAAGAATGGGTGTTAGTGGAGAAGTTAAAGGATTATTTAGAGGTAAAATTAATCCTATTTTAGCAACTGTAGGTTCTCTTATAATTTTCTTTGGTAGTTTATCAAATCCATTATTTTTTATTTACTTATTAATTTGCGGACTATTGCTTTTAAGTGCCATTTTATTTTGGAAATTAAGAAATAAGTAGAAAAAAAGATAAATATAAAAGTTTTGAAATTTATTTATCGAGTTAAGAGAGAAATAGAAAGAAAATGAATATATAAAATTATTCCCAAATTATTCCAAGTGGTTTATAATATTATTTAAAATGAACAAAAAGTAGTAATACATAATATTAGATTATTTAATTAGGAGGAATTATCTTGAAGGGAATAATTTTATATTTTAGTGGAACAGGGAATACTAAGTTTATTGCGAATAAAATTGGAGAAGAGTTTAGTAAAAATGGCTGTGAAATAGATATATATTCTATTGAAGAAAAAATTGAGTTAAAGAATTTGTCCTATGATTATTTAATTTTAGGATTTCCTAAATATTTTGAGTATATTCCAAAAATATTTATTGATTATTTAGAGGATAACTTATATGATTCTCCTAATGAAATTAAAACTATGATTTTTTCAACTGGTAAGGATAAATCAAAGACTTACTTTAATGAATTAGAAAAGAAACTTTTAAAAAAGAATTACAAGGTTATTGTGACTAAAAATTTTCAAATGCCAGATAGTTATACTTTAGCTAAGGGTTATAAAAAAAATACGCGTAAGGATATTAGAGAAATATTTGATAATTCTTTAGCAGAAGTAAAAAATGCTGTGGTGAATTTTTTAACTGATAATTATATGAAGGAAGAAGTAAATGAATTATCTGCTACCTTCTATAGGACTATGAATAAGATAAAGACAAAGGATTTTTATAAGAATTCTGTTAACTTTTCTGTAAATATGAATTGTGATAGATGTAATTTGTGTGTTAATATTTGTCCAGTAAAGAATATAGATAATATTGGCGGAGATATTAAGTTTAGAGATAATTGTATAATGTGTTGTAGATGCGTTAATGCATGTCCTAAAAATGCAATAATGTATAAAGAAAAAGAGCATAGTCAATATAAAGAAAATATAGATTTAATAGTTAGTTAAAAATAAATAATGTAAATTATAACTGAAAAAGAAGGCATAAGTCTTCTTTTTATATTTATATAATAGTTTTTATGTTATTATTAAAAATATAAAATTAAAATAAGGGGAAGAGCAGATATGAAAAGTATTTTTAATAATATAAATAAAATTATTTATGGAATGCTTATAGCAATATTTACTATAGGAATATCTACAATTGCTGTTTTAAATTCTAAGTTTATTTATTATTACTCAATAGATAAATACGGATTAGATAAGCTTGGGAATATTTCGAAGGAAATGCTAATAAAGGATTATAGTATCTTAATTAGATATTTACAAAATCCATTTATAGATAAATTAAATTTTAATAATTTTACTATGAGTGTAAATGGAGAAATTCATTTTTATGAAGTAAAGAAAATATTTTTATCTATTTATCTTATTACAATTTGTATAGGATTATTCTTTGCTTTATCCTTTATAATAAAAAAATTTAAAGGAAAGAAAATAAATCTTTATAAGAAACTAAATTATGGAGCAAATACATTATTAGTAATAATAATATCTTTATTATCTGCTATGTTCATAGATTTTTCTAAGGCTTTTGTTATATTCCATAAAATTTTCTTTAATAATGATTATTGGATTTTTGATGAAAGAACTGATCCTATAATTAAAGTGTTACCAGAAGAGGTATTCATGTTGTATTCATTAGTTATTGTAGCACTAGTTATAATAGCAGTAATAGTATATAAATTATATTATTACTATAAGAAGAAAAAACTTAAAAAGTATTAATATAGTCTAACTGTAAAACCTGCACTTATTCTTTGTATAGCTTTAGATAAGAAATTTGAAGAGATATTTTATTTCGATTAATAAGAATAATAAAACTAGAGCTTTTTTGGTAGCTCTAGTTTTATTATTAATTTAAAAATACTATAGAGCTAACTTAAGAATTTCTAAAGCTTCCTTAGCTCTTATTTCAACAAAGTTTCCTACATGGTCACAATGAGCAACAAGCTTTTTAGACATTTCATCAATACGCTCATCAGTAATATTAACATGGCTTAATCTTGTAGGTAGTTCTATTTTAGTAAAGAAGTTTTCAAGAGCTTCAATTCCCTTTAGGGCAGTTTCTTCAAGATTACTAAAATTAGTATCTATATTGAAAACTCTATTAGCAAATTGAACAAATCTGTTTAAGTCGTGCTTATAAACATATTTCATCCAAGCTGGGAAAATTATTGAAAGGCCAGCTCCATGAGCTATATCATAAATGCCGCTTAATTCATGTTCTATGTCATGAGTAGCCCAGTCACCAACTCTTCCCATACTTAGGGAGTCATTATGTGCAACCATTCCAGATAACATTATTTCAGCTCTGGCATTGTAATCATCAGGATTTATATTTAATCTTAAAGCATTTTCCATAATAGTTTTTAAGGTTGCTTCACATAATCTATCTGTTAAATCTACATTCTTTTCATTTGTAAAGTATCTTTCAAGTATATGAGCCATCATATCTGCTATACCACATGAAGTTTGGTATTTAGGTAAAGTAAAGGTAAGTTCTGGGTTTAAAATAGAAAATACAGGTCTTAAGGTTGGATGACCACAGCTTCTTTTGTACCACCCATCTTCATTAGTAATAACACAACCAGAGCTTGTTTCACTTCCAGCAGCAGGAATTGTTAATATAGTTGCAAGCTTTAAGCAAGTATGATTAATAGGAGTTCCTACAAATAAATCCCAAACATCTCCATCATAGTTTACTCCAGCTGCTATAGCTTTAGATGAGTCTATAACGCTACCACCACCAACTGCAAGTATGAAATCAATATTATGTTTTCTACAAAGTTCAATACCTTCTCTAACTAAAGATACTCTTGGATTTGGTTTAACTCCTGAAAGCTCAATAATTTCAATATTTGCTTCTTTTAGTGAAGAAACAACTTTATCATATAAACCACTTGCTTTTATGCTACCTCCACCATAATGAAGTAAAACCTTATTAGTATACTTTTTTATTTCTCTTCCAACCTTTTCTTCAGTATTTTTACCAAAAATAATTTCAGTTCCATTTTTATAATTAAAATTTCTCATAGATCCTCCTTAAAATATAAATATATATATTTTAATAATACTCTAAATATTGGAATCATTCAAATTATAATAAAGTTAATTATTTCATAAGCTTCTTTAAAAGAGATAACTTGTTTTTATATGGTGCATACCTAAAAGGAAGTTCTAGAAATGTGCCTCTTTCTATAACAGATTTATTATGGGAAAAAGTATCAAAGCTAGCCTTTCCATGGTATTCTCCAATTCCACTTAACCCAACACCACCAAAAGGAAGAGTAGATGAGGCAACGTGGATAATAGTATCATTGACTGTAGCTCCACCAGAAGAAACATTAGATAACACTTTATTTATTGAATTCTTATTTTCTGAAAAATAATATAAGGCTAATGGCTTTTCTTTAGAACGAATATAATTAATTGCATCATCTATAGTGGAATATTCAATAATAGGTAAAATAGGTCCAAAAATTTCTTCTTCCATAATTTTAGAATCATTTTTTATATTAGTTAAAATTGTTGGTTCCAAATATAAATCTTCGTCATTATAGCTACCACCAAAATATATGTCACCATCATTTAAATAGCTTTTAACTCTATCTAAGGAGGCTTTATTTATTAATCTAGGGAAGTCAGGGCTAGATTTAATATTAATTCCAAATTGCTTAATAATTTCAGATTTTAATGACATTAAAAAATAATCTTTAATACTTTTTTCAATTAAAATATAATCAGGTGCAACACATGTTTGTCCAGCATTTAAAAACTTTCCCCAAACAATACGTTTTGCAGCTAAATCTAAATTAGCTGTTTCATCAATGATACAAGGGCTTTTACCACCTAGCTCTAAAGTTATAGGAATAAGATTTTTAGAAGCCTTTTCAGCTATTATCTTTCCAACTTTTATGCTTCCTGTGAAAAATATATAATCAAATTTTAAGTCTAATAAATAGGATACAGTTTCCTTACCACCAAGTGGATTAACAACTTTAATATATTTTTCATTGAAGTTTTCATTAATTAACTTTTCTAAAAGTAGTGCAGTGTTAACACTATTTTCGGATGGTTTAATTATTGAACAATTACCTGCTGAAATAGCTCCTATTAATGGTGAAATAATTAATTGAAAAGGATAATTAAAAGGACCAATTATTAATGCAACTCCATAAGGTTCTTTGTATATATAGCTTTTGGCTGGAAAATGAATAATAGGAGTTTTCTTTCTTTCCTTCTTAGCCCAACTTTTTAATTTTTTTATATGAAGATTTAATTCATCGTATATAATACCTATTTCTGTTGCAAAAGCTTCAAAATCTGATTTTCTTAAATCCTTATATAAAGCTTCAATAATAAGATTTTCATTTTCTTTAATTATCATTTTAAGTTTTTTTAATGTATTAATTCTAAAATTAATATCTAGAGTTTCATTGTTATTAAAAAACTCTTTTTGCTTATTAAATATATTTAAAATTTCTTCCATAATACCCTCCGTAGTTAATTAAAATAATATATATATTATACCACTTTTATTCAATAAAATATTAATTAAAATCCTTTAATCAATTGAAAGACAGGTAAATAAATGATAAAATAAAGATACCCTATAGAGGTATATTAATATGGAGGAATAAAAATGGACGAAGAGAATGAAAAGCTGAGAAAAGATATAGTCAATAGACTTAGAAGAATTGAAGGTCAAGTTAAAGGTATTCAAGGTATGATGGAGAAAAATGTTTGTTGTTCAGATGTTTTAGTTCAAATTTCTGCTATTAGATCTGCCATAAATAGAGTTGGTGGTCTAACAATTGAATATTACGCCAATAATTGTTTAAATATAGAAGAAGGTTCAATGGAACAAGAAAGTTTAAAACAACTTATAAAGACAATTAATACTTTCGTAAAGTAAAACTTTTTAAAGTTATTTTTATTAAATAAGAATAATTTCTCAATATCATTTGAAAGTTTGATAAAATATTCTGAAAAGTATTTACAATTTTGCAATAAGGTGATATATTTATTTCAACAAAATAAAATTAATAAAAGCAATGAAGAGGATAAGTAAAATTAATGTATCTTCAAAGAGAGTTCTACCTTGGCTGAAAGTAGAATAAGAAAGTTGATTTGAATAACACCTCTGAGCTATACTCCGAAAGATAACAACTAGTAGGCAGTAATCAGGTTCACCTGTTATAGTGATAAGGTATATAAGTTTACTTATGTACTTGATAAGGTTATTAATGTAAATTAATAATAAATTTAGGTGGCACCATGGAATACTACTTTCATCCTTTTATAGGATGGAAGTTTTTTTATTTTAAAAATAATTAGGGGGAATTATCATGGAAATTCAAGGAATAATAATACCAGAAGGCTATAAAAGCAACACAACATTAATTGAAACAGAGGTCAATATTAAAAGGATTAAGGATTTTTTTGAAAGAGAATTAGCAAAAGAGCTTAATTTAACTAGAGTATCAGCACCATTGTTTGTAGATGCCAAAAGTGGCTTAAATGATAATTTAAATGGAATAGAAAGACCAGTAAAATTTGATTTATTATCTACTGGTGAAGATGTTGAAATAGTTCATTCCTTAGCTAAATGGAAAAGACTAAGCTTATATAGATATGGATTTAAAGTAGGGGAAGGCTTATATACTGATATGAATGCAATTAGAAGAGATGAAGAACTAGATAATTTACATTCAGTTTATGTAGATCAATGGGATTGGGAAAAAATAATTAATAAAGAAGATAGAAATGAAGATAAATTAAAAGAAGTAGTAAGAAGCATTTATAAAGTATTTAAAAGAACTGAGGAATTTGTTCATAAAGACTTAATAGAAGGTGAAGATATATTACCAGAAGATATATTTTTTATAACAACTCAAGAATTAGAGGATAGATACCCAAATTATTCAGCAAAGGAAAGAGAAGATGCTATATGCAAAGAACATAAAGCAGTATTTATAATGAAAATTGGGGATTTACTTAAATCTGGAGAAAGGCATGATGGAAGAAGTCCAGATTATGATGATTGGAATCTAAATGGTGATATTTTATTTTGGTATCCTTTATTAGAAAGAGCTGTAGAATTATCTTCAATGGGAATAAGAGTTGATAAAGAAGCCTTAGATTATCAGCTAAAAGTATCAGGAAATGATGATAGAAGGGAACTGGATTTTCATAAGATGCTTTTAAAGGATGAACTTCCATTTACTATTGGTGGAGGAATTGGACAATCTAGAATCTGTATGTTTTTTTTAAATAAAGCACATATCGGAGAAGTACAAGCTACTATTTGGGATGAAAAAAATATTAACTTATGTAGAAATAATGATATAAAACTATTATAAGCAATTTAATTTGATAAAATTAATATTAATGAAGGTTTTTAGACCTTGAGAAATATTGACAATATTTAATGATTATTTATAATAAATATATAAACATTATTAAATAAGAATAGTAACATTTAGTAAATTAAGTTTAATGTAAATATAAGGAGGCGGGTTTATGAAAACATTTGTTGATGAAAATACTTGTATTTCATGTGGTTTATGTGAAGGAATTTGTCCAGAGGTCTTCACTTTAGAAACAGGAGTTTCAACTCCAAAAGTAGACGAGGTTCCAGCAGAATATGCTGACGCAACAAGAGAAGCTTGTGAAAGCTGTCCAGTAACTGCAATATCAATTGAAGAATAGATATAAAGAAAGCCATACAATTTTCATTGTATGGCCTTTATTTACCTTTTATAATTTTTATTCTTAGATATTTTTTCTAATTCTCTAAATTCTCTCTTTTTCTTTGCTCTCATAAACAATCGTGTTAAAGTAGAAATGAAAATTATTCCAATAGCTAAGGAACCTGCATTAGAAATAGTATTTATACCTAGTTCTATAGATTGCATTATATTACCGTTAATAGCTTCATACATAGTATAATACATGCCACCACCTGGAACTAATGGTATTAAAGCACAAATTATTAGTGAAGTTACAGGGGTTTTTAAAACCCTAGCCATAATTTCAGAATAAATACTAAATACTATTGATGCAATAAAAAAGGAAGAAGTAGTATTAAGACCTAAGCTTTCGCAATATAGACTAATAAACCAACTTAAACCACCACCAAGACCAGCATAAAATAATTTGCTTCCTTTTATATTAAATAAGATACCAAATCCAATTGATGCAAAAAAAGCAAAAATAGATTGTATTAACATAGTTGAAATATCCATTATAAACCTCCAAAGGCAGAAATCCAAAAGCTAAGTACTGCACCAGTACCTATAGCAATTGATACTGCTACTAAAAAAGCTTCTACAGCTCTAGTGGAACCTGCAAGTAAATCTCCGGATATAGTATCCCTTATTGCATTAGTTATAGCAAGACCTGGAACTAAAAGCATTATAGAACCAATAATAGTTTTATCCATATCATTTATTAAACCTAATTTTAAGAAAATAATAGCCATAATAGCAGTTATACCTGCACAAATACTATTTATAAAAAATTGATTTATCTCAAGATCAGAGAATTTTATTGATAAAGATTTTATTATAAGACCAATAAAAAATGCAGCAATTGCTTCAGGTAATTGTCCTCCAAAAAGAAAAACGAAGCAGAAGGCTCCTAAAGCAGATATTATAATTGCTATTTTATTACTATATCTTTCTCCATTATTAATAATTTTAAGCTGTTCCTTTAATTCTGTAACAGTTAAGCCTCTACTAATAATATTTCTAGATAAGTCATTTACTTTATCTACTTTATCCAAGTCTATAGTTCTAGCAGAAACCCTTCTTATTAAAGAATATGTTTTGCCATTATGACAAATAGAAACCATGATACCTGTTGTAGTTACAAAACTTTCAGCTTCTTCAATACCATAGATCTTACATATTCTCCATATTATTTCTTCAGCTCTATAGGTTTCACCACCAGATTCTAACATGATTTTTCCAGCAAAAGTTGCTACGTGAAGTATTTCATTTAAATCCATAATATTATGCCCCTTACAAACTTAAAATTTCTGAGGGTATTATAACATACCATTATTATATAGTATACATTATTAAAAATAATTAATTATATGACATTAAAAATCTACATTTAAATAATAAATTATTACATATTTTCATTGATTATTATTGAGATTATATTTATAATTTATTAAAAGTATAAATTATAATAATATTTTGGGGTGATTAAATGAATTTTGAAAATCTTTCTAGGGAAGATAAAGTTATTGAAGAACTAATTAACAAGGA
>Ga0129315_1000882_pt1 | contig 16413 bp, 15 predicted proteins | sample Cm827metagenome_FD_94432 | JGI IMG/M metagenome (GOLD analysis project Ga0129315, IMG submission 94432) | Eastern black-and-white colobus group fecal microbial communities from Wisconsin, USA - Cm827 metagenome | ecosystem: Host-associated > Mammals > Digestive system > Large intestine > Fecal...
CAAGGTATCTGTCTCCGTATCCTTCTTCTTTTTCTTTTACTATTTTTAGTTTTAATTCATAGCTGTATTTTTTCATTTGAACCTCCTATTCCGTGTCCGGATTTTGGGGTTCACTACAGATTATTGGGGGCAGGTCTTGCAATGGATGCTTTTGCAGCAGCTATATGCAAGGGTCTTGCGATAAGTAGAAACTTTGCAAAAAAAGCATCAATAATTGCCTTGTTTTTTGGTATATTTCAAGGATTGATGCCATTTTTAGGTTATATACTAGGTTCTGTTTTTACAAGTAAACTACAAAAGATTGATCACTGGATTGCCTTTGTTCTACTTGGAATAATTGGAATTCAAATGATTTTAGAATCTAGAGATAAAACTTGTGAAGTAGAAGATGATGAACTAGATGTAAAAAATCTTTTAATGCTTTCTATTGCAACATCAATAGATGCCTTTGCAGTTGGAATTTCCTTTGCATTTCTTAAAATTGAAATTGAGATTGCAGTTTTAATAATTGCAATTACTACATTTATTATTTCTCTTGCAGGAGTTTATATAGGGAAGATTTTTGGAATTGCATTAAAAGATAAGGCGCAAATAGCAGGTGGTTTGATTCTAATATTTTTGGGAACTAAAATATTAGTAGAACACCTTGGACTATTATAATTTAATAAATTTTATAAGTCCTTTTATGTAAAATACTTGTAAATCAATTTTCATATAGTCAAAAAATGTGAAAATTTTTTTTATTTTTTACGAGTATTTATGAATTAAAAGGACTTTTTTTAACAAGTGTAATCTATAATATAGTTTTTTGAATTTTTAGTCAAATCAATGCCAGTAGTAAAACCATTGCCTTTATTTTAGATACTTTTTAATGTATAATTACTAATGAAAGGCTTGTAGAAATTCGCGTACATATTTATATATCCGTTGAATTAAATGAAGGTCTTTGTTATAATATTTTTAAAAGTTGGAATGGATTCCATATTGTGAAAATACATTGGGAGGTGTTTTAATGTTAGGTAATGTTGAACTCACTATAGGAGAAGCGTTGGGAGTCTCTCTTACAGGGGTTACAGTTGTGTTTTTAGCTCTAATTTCACTACTTATTGCGATAATAATTATTTCAAAAATAGTAGGAGGAATTGAAGGAACAGTATCAAAGGGAGCTGCTCCTCAAAAGAGCACGCAACCTAGTGCGCCTGCAGCAAAGAAGGCAGTAGATAATTCAATGGATCCTGCACTACTAGCAGCTATAGTTGGAGCTATTAGTATGCAAGAAAGATCAAGAGTGGAAAGTTTTAGAATAGTATCTATAACTGAACAAAAGTAAGCAAAAAACTAATTTAAATTATTAAAATTATTCTATTATTATTTATGAAAAGGAGAAACAGATGAAATATCAAGTAAAAGTAGACGGAAAAGTTTTCGAGGTAGAAGTTGAAAAAGTTGGCGGAGGATATCAATCACTTACTCCACAGTCACTAACTAGTGCACCAGCACCAGCAGCACCACAACCACAACAAGCTGCACCACAACAACCAGCACCAGCACCAGCGGCTGAACCTGCACCACAACCAACAGCTGCTCCAGCAGCAGGAGGAGCAGGAGATGTTGTAGCACCAATGCCAGGAACTGTTTTAAGAGTAAATGTTAGTGACGGAGATTCAGTTCAAGCGGGAGATGTTATTCTTATCCTTGAAGCTATGAAGATGGAAAACGAAATTGTAGCACCATCAGCAGGTACAGTTACACTTAAGGTAAAAGCTGGAGAAACAGTAGATACTGACGCAGTACTAGCAAGTGTTTATTAATTAGGGGGTAAAGAATTATGTTATTAGAAACATTACAGGGAATCCTGGGAGAATCAGGATTCGCAGCCTTACAGTGGCAAAATGTGGTAATGTTTATTGTATCCTTTATTCTTATTTATCTAGCGATTAAAAAAGAGTATGAGCCACTTCTATTACTTCCAATAGCATTTGGTATGCTACTTAGAAACTTACCACTTGCAGGATTAATGGATGTTGCTGATCCTTGGCAAAATTCAGGGGTTTTAGCAATAATGTATAATGGTGTTAAGTCAAATTTATTCCCATGTCTAATATTTATGGGTGTTGGAACAATGACTGACTTTGGACCACTTATCGCAAATCCTATTTCACTTATATTAGGATCAGCTGCACAAATTGGTATTTACTTTGCCTTTGTTGCCGCAGTCGCTTTAGGATTTACAGGACCAGAAGCCGCATCAATTGGTATTATTGGTGGAGCAGATGGACCTACAGCAATATTTACTACATCACAACTTGCACCACATTTATTAGCACCAATAGCAGTAGCAGCTTATTCATATATGGCACTTATCCCAATGATTCAACCGCCAATAATGAAAGCTTTAACTACTGAAAAAGAAAGAACAACAGTAATGAGTTCACTTAGAAAAGTTTCTAAACTAGAAAAAGTTATTTTTCCAGTTGTAGTAGTACTTTTCACATCACTACTTCTTCCAGACGTAGCGCCACTTCTTGGTATGCTTATGCTTGGAAACCTATTTAAGGAATCAGGAGTAGTTAATAGATTATCAGACACTGCACAAAATGCACTTATGAACATAGTTACAATTATGCTTGGAACTACTGTAGGAGCAACAGCTGATGGAGCAACTTTCCTTCAACCAGCAACTCTTAAAATCATAGGTTTAGGACTTATGGCATTTTGTTTTGCAACTGCAACAGGAGTTGTTTTCGGTAAAATCCTATATGTTGTCACAGGTGGAAAAATAAACCCACTTATTGGTTCAGCAGGTGTATCTGCAGTACCAATGGCAGCTCGTGTATCTCAAGTTGAAGGTAGAAAATATAATCCTACTAACTTCTTATTAATGCACGCAATGGGACCTAATGTTGCCGGAGTTATAGGCTCAGCAGTAGCAGCAGGTGTATTCTTAATATTATTTAGTCATTAATGTTCAGCTCTTCGGAGCTGAATATTTATAGATTTAAATTTATTTATAAAAATTTATGTTATTTCAAGTTATATAAAATAAAGGAGGTATTAACTTGAGTAAAGTAATGTCATTAAAAGACGCCATAGCAAAATATGTTGAAGATGGCGATGTAATTTCACTAGGTGGATTTACAACAAACAGAAAACCTTACGCAGCAGTAAATGAAATACTACGTCAAGGACAAAAAGATTTCATAGTAGAAGCAGGACCAGCAGGTGGAGACTGGGATACACTTATTGGAGCAGGAAGAGTAAAAGCTTACATCAACTGCTATACTGCTAACTCAGGATATACAAATGTTTCAAGAAGATTTAGAAAGGCTGTTGAAAGAGGGGAACTTCTAATGGAAGACTACTCTCAAGACGTTGAAATGCAAAGAATTCACGCAGCAGCACTTGGACTTCCATACTTACCAGTTAGACTTATGATGGGTTCTGACTTAGTTGACAAATGGGGTATTTCTAAAGAAGAAAGACAAAAAATAGATAAACTTCCAGATGAAAAATTCATCTATGTAGAAAACCCATTTAAAAAAGGTGAAAAAGTAGTTGCAGCTCCAGTACCAGAAATTGATACTGCAATTATTCATGTTCAAATGGCTTCACCAGACGGAACTACTAGAATTTTAGGAAATACTTTCCACGATGTTGATATTGCTATTGCAGCAAGAAAAGTTATTGTTACATGTGAAGAACTTGTAAGTGACGAATACATTAAGAACTTCGATGCTGAAGACAACAAAATTCCAGGATTCTGTGTAGACGCTGTTGTTCATGCACCATTTGGAGCACACCCTTCTCAAGTATATGATTACTACGATTACGATGCTGATTTCTATAAGATGTACAATGTTGTTTCTAAAGAAGATGAAGACTTTGATGCATTCTTAGACGAATGGGTATACGGAGTAGAAAGTCACGAAGAATATCTTGAAAAACTAGGAGCTAATAGACTTATTGGAATTAAGAATGTTCCAGGATTAGGCTATGCTTCAAACGCTCTTAAGAAGGGAGAAGAAAAATAATGGCTAGATATGATAATTATACAAAACAAGAAATACAAGCATTTACTATTGCTAAACAAATAAAAGACGGTCAAATCGCAATTGTTGGTACAGGACTTCCACTAATTGGTGCATCTCTTGCTAAAGCAGTTTATGCTCCAAATTGCTACCTTATCGTAGAATCAGGACTTATGGACTGTGACCCAATTGAAGTTCCTAGATCAGTTGGTGACAATAGATTTATGGCACACTGTGCAGTTCACTGGACAAATGCAACTTATGTTGGATTCCAAGCTAATGAATGGAAACACGACAAAAAGAGAATGATCGCATTTATCGGTGGAGCTCAAATTGACCCATACGGAAATGTTAACTCTACAGTAATTGGTGACTACAACAACCCAACTACAAGATTTACAGGTTCAGGTGGAGCTAATGGTATTGCAACTTATGTTAATACAATTATCATGATGCAACATCAAAAGAGAAGATTTATAAATAAAGTTGATTATATAACTTCTCCAGGCTGGATTGACGGTCCTGGTGGAAGAACTAGAGTTGGAATTCCTGAAAATGTTGGACCACAAATGGTTGTAACTGATAAAGGTATTCTAAAATTCGACGAAGAAACTAAGAGAATGTATCTTGCTGGATATTATCCATCTTCTTCAATAGAAGATATTGTCGAAAATACAGGTTTTGAAATTGATACTTCACGTGCAGTTGAACTTGAAGCACCTGACGAAGATGTTATCAAACTTATCAGAGAAGAAATCGACCCAGGCGAAGCATTCATTAAGAGACCTAAAGAAGACTAATTAAGGAGGATATATGGCTCAGTATTCAATGCCTTCATATTTTCAAAATATGAAGCAAATTGGTAGCCCTCTAAAGGCTGTCGATGAAGCAAACTTTAACGCTTTAAGAGAAATAGAAGAAGATATCAGTGAAAGAGCTGCCAAAGCTCTTGCAGCTGGTAAACCAGATGAAAAAGTTAATGAACGTGGAGAAATGACTGCACTTCAAAGAATTGCAGAATTAATCGACGAAGGAACTTGGTGCCCTCTTAACACACTTTACAACCCTGGAGAAAACGACCACGGTACTACTGGTATTGTTAAGGGTTTAGCTAAAGTTGATGACAGATGGGTTTACATCGTGGCAAGTGATAACAAGAAACTTGCAGGTGCTTGGATTGCTGGACAAGCAGATGACCTATTAAGAGCATCTGATACAGCAGAAAGACTAAGAATTCCACTAGTATACATTCTTAACTGCTCTGGTGTAAAACTTGACGAACAAGAAAAAGTATATCCAAATAGACGTGGAGGTGGTACTCCATTCTATAGAAATTCAAGACTAAACCAAATGGGTATTCCTGTAATAGTTGGTATTTATGGAACTAACCCTGCAGGTGGTGGATACCACTCAATATCTCCTACACTTATAGTAGCTCACAAAGATGCTAACATGGCTGTAGGTGGAGCTGGAATCCTTGGTGGAATGAATCCAAAGGGATACATTGACGAAGAATCTGCAAACCAAATTGCTGATTCTACAGCTAATGCTAAGAAAACTACTCCTCCAGGATCTGTTGGAGTTCACTTTGCACAAACTGGTTTTATGAGAGAAGTTTATGTTGAAGAAGAAGGCGTACTTGAAGGTATTAGAAAATATCTAAATATGCTTCCTAAATACGAAAGAGAATTCTTCAGAGTAGACGATCCTAAGATGCCAGCATATGATGCAAATGATATGTATTCAATTATTCCACAAAATCCTAAGAAAGTTTATGACATATATGATGTTATTTCTAGACTTTTTGATGGTTCTGAATTTATGGAATACAAAAAGGGATATGGCCGTGAAATGGTAACTGGTCTTGCTAAAGTAAATGGACTTTTAGTAGGTGTTGTTGCTAACGTTCAAGGTTTATTAATGGGATATCCTGAATATTACAATGATCCAAAACACATCTCAATCGGTGGAAAATTATATAGACAAGGTCTTATTAAGATGAACGAGTTTGTCACTCTTTGTGCAAGAGACAGACTTCCAATCGTATGGCTACAAGATACTACTGGTATTGACGTAGGTGACGATGCAGAAAGGGCAGAACTTTTAGGACTTGGTCAATCACTAATCTACTCTATTCAAAATTCTGATCTTCCTCAAATGGAAATCACAATGAGAAAGGGTACTGCTGCAGCTCACTATGTACTAGGTGGACCTCAAGGTAATGATACAAATGCCTTCTCACTTGGAACTGCTGCTACAGAAATTAACGTAATGAATGGTGAAACAGCTTCTGTTGCGATGTACTCTAGAAGACTTGCAAAAGACAAGAAAGCTGGCAAAGATCTTCAACCAACTATTGATAAGATGAATGATCTTATCCAAGACTATACTGAAAAATCTAAACCATTCTCTTGCGCTAAGTATGGATTAGTAGATGAAGTTATAAACATGAATCTATGGAGAAACTACATCATTGCTTTCACAGAAAGCTGCTACCAAAATCCAGAAACAATTTGTCCAGTTCATCAAATGATTACTCCAAGAATCATTAGAGACTATGACAATTTAAACAATATTAGATAATAATTAAATAGCAAATTTATTGGATAATCAAATTTGATTATCCAATATTTTTGTATTATCTAACTCTAATTACTTTAAGTAAATTATATACATAAAATCTTAATAAACGTAAAGTTTAAAGTCTGCTAAAGCCTTGAAAACTCTAGGTTTTAGGCATTGTATTTTTGACAAAGTATGATTAATATAGTACAATTAACACAGTAAGTTTATTAAATGTTTATATAAAGAGGGGATTTTATGGCAGAAGCTGTTTATACTATGGGCGTTGACATTGGTTCAACTGCTTCAAAAAGTATTATTTTAAAAGATGGCAAAGAAATTATTTCAACTTCTGTTATTGATGTTGGTGCTGGAACAAGCGGACCTGCGAGAACAATAAAAAAAACACTCGATAAAGCTGGTTTGACAAGAGGAGATATTTCTTATGTTATGGCCACAGGCTATGGAAGAAATTCTCTAGAAGAAGCTGACTTTCAAATGTCAGAACTTTCATGTCACGCCAAGGGTGCATATTTCTTATTTCCAAATGTACGCACAATCATTGACATTGGTGGACAAGATGCCAAAGCATTAAAAATTGGAGACAATGGTATGCTTGAAAATTTCGTAATGAATGATAAGTGTGCTGCCGGTACAGGAAGATTCTTAGATGTAATTGCTAAGGTTCTAGAAGTAGATATTTCAGAGCTAGAAGAGTTAGATAAGAAATCAACTAAAGACGTAACTATTTCTTCTACTTGCACAGTATTTGCTGAGTCTGAAGTAATTTCACAACTTGCAAGTGGAACTCAAATTGAAGATATAGTAAAAGGTATCCACGACTCTATTGCGTCAAGAGTAGGATCTCTTGCAAAGAGAGTTGGACTAAATGATGATGTTGTATTTACTGGAGGAGTTGCTCTAAATAAAGGAATGGTAAGGGCTCTAGAAGAAAATACAGGACATAAAATTAATACATCACCACTATGTCAATTAAACGGAGCGCTTGGAGCTGCTCTATTTGGATATCAAAAAATTAAGATGCAAAAGCTAAAAGAAGAAAAGGTTAAAGCATAAAAATACTTAGGAGGTAAAGTATGGCTATAGAAAAAATACCAGGAAAGAAACCAAGACCAGTTGAAGGAAATATACCTGCTGCACAAGCACTTAGAAATGTTGTAGACAGAGTTTACGGAGCAGCATGGGATGCTAAAAAAAGAGGAGAATTAGTAGGATGGTCATCATCTAAATTCCCAATCGAACTTGCAAAGGCATTTGGCCTTCACGCTGTTTATCCAGAAAACCACGCAGCTACTACTGCAGCTAAAAAAGACGGTTTAAGACTTTGTCAAGCAGCTGAAGATATGGGATATGACAATGATATTTGTGGTTATGCTAGAATCTCTCTTGCATATGCAGCTGGAGAACCAACTGACTCAAGAAAGATGCCACAACCAGACTTCGTACTTTGCTGTAACAACATCTGTAATATGATGACTAAATGGTACGAAAACATTGCAAGAATGCATGACATTCCAATGATTATGATTGACATTCCTTTCCAAAATACTGTTGAAGTTCCTGAAGAAAAAGTAGACTATCTAATGGGACAATTTGAATACGCTATTCATCAATTAGAAAAACTAACTGGAAAGAAATTTGATGAATCTAAATTTAAAGAAGCTTGTGACATTGCAAATAGAACTGCTGCTGCATGGCTAAAAGCTTGCTCATATATGGCTTATGAACCATCTCCACTATCTGGATTTGATTTATTTAACCACATGGCAGACATTGTTGCTGCAAGATGTGAAATTGATGCAGCTGAAGGTTTTGAACTTCTAGCAGCTGAATATGAACAATCAGTAAGAGAAGGTACTTCTACTTGGGAATACCCAGAAGAACACAGAATTCTATTTGAAGGTATACCTTGCTGGCCAGGACTTAGACAATTATTTGAACCATTAAAACAAAATGGTGTTAACGTAACTGCAGTTGTATACGCACCAGCATTTGGTTTCCAATACACTACTGTTAGAGAAATGGCTGCTGCTTATTGTAAAGCTCCATGTTCAGTATGTATCGAAGACGGTGTTGAATGGAGAGAAACAATGGCTAAAGAAAACGGAGTTTCTGGAGCACTTGTTAACTACAACAGATCATGTAAACCATGGTCAGGAGCAATGCCTGAAATCGAAAGAAGATGGAGAGAAGACTTAGATATTCCAGTTGTTCACTTTGATGGTGACCAAGCTGATGAAAGAAACTTCTCACAAGAACAATACAAGACAAGAGTTCAAGGTTTAGTAGAAATTATGAATGAAAGAAAAGCTGACAGAATCGCTAAGGGCGAAGAAGTTTACACTAATTTCGAAAATACTAAAGAAACTGACTGGTCTAAGACTACAATTTAATAGAGGTGCCAAATGACTGATATTCAAAATTTACTAAAAAAATTTAAACATATAGCAGAAAATCAAAGAGAACAAATTGATAAATATCTTGCTGAAGGAAAAAAAGTTGTTGGTGTTTATCCATATTATGCACCTCAAGAAATTATCCACGCAGCTGGATGTGTTCCAATTGAAGTTTGGGGTGGACAAGGTCCTATTGACAAAGCTAAAGAATATTTCCCAACATTCTATTATTCATTAGCTTTAAGATGTTTAGAAATGGGACTTGATGGATCACTTGACGGACTTAGCGCATGTATGCTTACTACTCTTGATGATACACTAAGACCACTTTCTCAAAACTACAAGGTATCTGTAGGTAGAAAGATTCCAATGGTATTCTTAAACCACGCTCAACATAGAAAAGAAGACTTTGGTAAAACTTATAATGCTAAGATTTTTAAACAAGCAGCTGAAAGATTAGAAGAAATTTGTGATGTTAAAATTACAGATGAAGCTCTAAAAGAAGCTATTGAAGTTTACAACGAAAATAGAGCTCTTAAGAGAGAATTCATTAAAATGGTTGGAGATTATTCAAAGACTATTAAAGCATCTGACAGATCAAATGTATTAAAGGCTTCTTGGAATATGCCTAAAGATGAACATTCAAAAATGCTTAAAGAACTTATTGATGCATTAAAAGAAATGCCAAAAGAAGAATGTACAGGACCAAGAGTTGTTACATCTGGTGTAATCACTGATAATCCTGCACTTCTTGAAGTACTTGATAACTTCAATATCTGTGTAGTAGCAGATGATGTTGCAGCTGAATCAAGAGGACTTAAGGTAGATGTTGATACTTCAATTGAAGATCCATACCTAGCACTTGCTGATCAATTTGCAAGAATGGACGAAGATCCAATTCTTTACGATCCAGACATTTGGAAGAGACCTAAATATGTTGTTGACCTAGCAGCTGAAAATGATGCAGATGGATGCTTAGTATTCATGATGACATTTAACGATACTGAAGAAATGGAATACCCTTCACTTAAGAGAGCTTATGAAGAAGCTGGAATTCCACTAATTAAGATGGGTTATGACCAACAAATGACAGACTTTGGCCAAGCAAAAACTCAACTTGAAACATTCAGCGAAATGGTTGAACTTAACAGAATGTAATTTAGTTTATATAGAGCACAGGCAAGTCCTGTGCTTTTTTTATTTTTAAATATTTATTTTTTATGTTAAAATTTAAGAAATAAAATTAAGGACATGTGTAATGATTAGTAATAAGAATAGAGAATATAATTTAGATTTAGTTAAATTTATAGCGATAATTGCAACTATTGCCATACATATTTTTGCTCAAGGTGCATTGACAAAGACTTTTTCAAAAACTTGGTATTATTTTATTTTTGCAGGTAGTTTTTTTAGATACTGTGTGCCTATGTTTTGCATTGCATCAGGATATTTACTTTATACTCGTGATGAAATAGATTCTAGAAAAATATTTAATAAAATAATTAGGTTTTTATTTTATTTTATAGTTGCTGAAGCATTATATAGATTTTCAGATTTTCTTTACATTAAATATTATTATAAAAATACTTATGTATTCTCTGAAATTTTAGGTGATTTACTAAATGGAAATTTTAGAGGTCATCTATATTATATTTTTATTATTATAATGATTTATTTGTTTGCGCCTATTGCCACTCAATTTGTAAAAAATGAAAATAAAGAGTTAAGGTATTTACTTTTATTGTGGATTTTTATTTCATTAACCTTAGTTTTTATAATAAATATTTTCAAAATTAATACATTTAAAATATTAAAATTTTATGAATTAAGTGGTGCATATAATTATATTTTCTTTGCACTATTGGGAGCATATTTTAGAAAATATAAAGAGAAATTTTTAGAAAAAAATATATTTATTTATCTATCATTTTTTATTATTTCTTTAACAATGATTATATTTTCTGTAATAAAAATGAGTGGAGAAAGTACTAATTTCTATGTTTGGGACACAAATAACATACTCATTTTTGCCCTTTCATTTAATTTATTTGCTATTCTTATGAAGATAAATATAAAAAGTGATGGATTTAAAAAATTCTTAGTAGCAGTTTCTAAAAATACATTTGTAATTTATTTAATTCATGTATTTTTTGTTGATTTTATAAATATTTACGGACTTAGCTATACTAACTTTGATGGAATTTTAAAAATATTTATTCCTTTTATTGAAATAGGCATAGTATTTATATTTTCTCTGCTGATTTCAGTAATTTTAAAACTTATAAAAAATAAAATTTTAAACTTCTGATATTTCAGAAGTTTTTTTAATTGTTATTTCTATGTTAAAATTATATTAATAAAGTAAATAGTTGAAAGGAGAATTATGGAAATTTTAGTTTTAAACGAGAAAGATTTAAGAGAGGCTGTAACTATAAAAGATGTAATTGAAGCGGACAAAGATGCCTTAAGAGAATATAGTGCAGGTAATTCTGATATACCACTTAGGACAGTAATTGATGTTGATAAAGAAAATTCCAGCACAGCTATTTTTATGCCAGGATATATAAAAGATAAAAATGCACTTGGACTTAAAATAATAGATATATATCCAAAAAATATTGAAAAGGGACTTCCTTCATCACCATCTACAATGATATTAATTGACGATAAAAATGGGTTTGTAAAGGCAATCCTTGATGGAACAATGCTCACTAGACTTAGAACAGGGGCAGTTGCAGGTGCAGCTACTGAAATTTTATCAAATGAAGATGCAGAAAAGTTTTTATTAATAGGAACTGGTGGGCAAGCTGCTACACAACTTGAATCAGTGCTTGCTGTTAGAGATATTAAAGAAGCCTATGTATACGATATGAATTATGATAGAGCACTAGAATTTGCAGAAAAGATGAGCGAAGAACTAGCAAATTATAATGCTAATATTACTGCTATAAAGGATACAAATGAAGTAATAGAAGATGTCGATGTAATAACAACAGTAACAACTTCTAAAAAGCCTGTATTTGATGGAACTCGTGTTAAAAAAGGCGTACATGTAAATGGAGTTGGATCTTACACTCCAGATATGCAGGAAACTCCAAGTGAATTTATAGAAAAAGCAGATAAAATTTTTACAGATACAAATGAAGGAGTGCTTGAAGAATCAGGTGATGTAATTATTCCAATAGAAAATGGAAAATTATCTAAAGAAAAAGTAGCTCATGAGCTTGGAAATCTACTTTTAGGTAAAGAAGTGGGACGTGAAAATAAAGAAGAAATAACTTGGTTTAAGACAGTTGGATTTGCAGGTCTTGATATAATAGTTGCAGAAAAAATTTATAAACTTGCAAAGGAAAAGGACATTGGTCAAATTATAAATATGTAACAAAACAATTTAAGAATTTAATTGAGTTTGAAAAAATTTTTTAGATATACTTTATTTTAATGGTAAGGTATACAACTTTAGAATCTAAAAAATTAGTCCTTCCTATAAAATTTATATGAAGTATATTTAAATAAAAATATTATGCATTAAAAAATCCCCAAGTATTCTTGGGGATTTAATTATTATTTTTAGCCTTCTTTAACAACTGTGTTTTCTTCAAAAGCTCTGTGGTCTAATTTTTCAATTCCAGCTGGTACATTAACTTCTAAGATATTATTTTTTCTAAAAGCGTACATATCAATTTCTTTGATATTTTCTGGAAGTTTAATTTCAGTTAAGTTGTTTTTGTAGAATGCACTAACGCCAATAAATTCAACTGTATCTGGAATTTCAATTTCTCCTATTTCATTTAGAGAAAAAGCATTGTCTCCAATATATTCAAGTTCTTCAGGCATTTTAACATCAGTTAATTTATTTCTATAAAATCCGTAAGCATCAATTTTCTTTACTGAATCTGGAATTTCAACTTCAGTTAAGTTGTTTACTCCAAAAGCATTGTATCCAATTTCTTCAACAGTTTCAGGAATTACAACAGAGTTAAGTTTTCTTCTGTAGAAACATTGTTCCCCAATAACTCTAATCTTAGTTCCATCTGGGCCTTCTGTAGGCACTACCATGTCGAATAATCCCTCATTCTTAATTTTGTCCTTGCCTTTTCTTGTCATTCCCTTTAAAACATCGCCATCAAAAATAAAATCGTCAAACTCAAAAGGTTTTTCCATATGTATTGTCCTCCCTCTACATAAAAAAATTTTTCTCTTTATATGTATTATAACATAATGGGTGAAAATATTAAAGGAAGCTTTAAAAATAGCCTTATGTGAACTATTTTTGTTTAAATAATAATAAGAGTTTACTATTCGTTTTAATTAGGAAAATATACTTACGAAAAACAAAAATTAGTTATAAAGACAAGGTTTTATCTATTAAATAAGATTATATAAGGTAAAGATGTTTGCATTTGTACTTTATATAGTAGTATAATTAAATAAAAGAGTGTAGGAGGTAATATTTTGACATTTGAAGTTATTGAAAATGTATTTACTATTAATCTAAATCCTGTATTTACATTAGCTTTATCAGCAATTTTACTATTATTAGGATTTTGGATTAAGGACAAGGTTAAAATAATTGATAAATATTGTATACCAGCTCCAGTAGTTGGTGGATTTTTATTTATGTTTATCACTTTTATAGGACATCAAACAGGAACTTTTGAGTTCCAATTTGAAAATATTTTTCAAAGTGTGTTTATGTTGGCGTTTTTCACAACAGTAGGCCTTGGAGCAAGTTTTAAATTACTTAAAGCTGGTGGAAAGTTACTTATAATTTATTGGTTAATTTGTGGAGTTATATCTATATTCCAAAATTCAATTGCAATTACTTTAGCTAAAATACTTAATATTCCAGAAGCTTATGCTCTACTATCCTCATCAATATCAATGATAGGTGGACACGGTGCTGCTCTATCTTATGGAGGCACATTTGCTAGAATGGGATACGAGCAAGGACCACTTGTTGGAGCAGCTGCTGCAACATTTGGATTAATCTCAGCAGTATTAATAGGTGGACCACTAGGTAGAAGATTAATTGTAAAAAATAATCTTAAACCAGATAATACTGAAGACTTTGATACTTCAGTAGAAAATATCAATGTGGCTGGAGAAAAACTTAATAGTCTAGATATTATTAAAAATATTGTTGTAATAATAATTTGCATGACAATTGGTATGCAAATAGCAACATTAATTTCAAAGCCTATTAAATTAGATTTTCCAGATTATGTAGGAGCAATGTTTACGGCGGTAGTAGTTCGTAATCTAAATGAAAAATTTCATTTTTATAAATTTAGCTTCCCGCTTGTAGATGAATTTGGAAATGTAATGCTTAATTTATACTTATCCCTTGCAATGATGACATTAAAGCTTTGGGAACTTACAGGACTTCTAGGTGGTATAGCAATAGTAGTTTTTGCACAAGCATTATTTATGATACTTGTAGCATACTTTATAGTATTTAGAATACTTGGATCAAATTACGATGCAGCAGTAATGTGTGCAGGACTTTGTGGACATGGGCTTGGAGCAACACCTTCAGCTATAGTAAATATGACAGCCGTTAATGAAAAATATGGTATGTCTAAAAAGGCAATGATGATTGTTCCAATAGTAGGAGCATTCCTTGTAGATATAATATATCAACCACAGACAATGTTTTTTATAAGGACATTTGTAAAAACAATTAAATAATATTAGAAAGGAGACGGTTTAGCTGTCTCTTTTCTTTATTTTAAATAATGGATTTTTAATTAAATTAAAATACCGCGATAAATTAAATTTAATTTAAATAAAAAAATATGGGATAATACTAAGGCAACTTTATATTTAGTAAAAATTGCCTGTTATATTGCCCGTTATAATGAAGATCCTATTAAAAAAAGATACAGCGAAAACTGTATCTTCGGACTGTTGACAAAGTAAAAACCACTATATAAGCAAACCATATTGAGCTTTCTGTACTAATTCAATTCGAAAACGAGCGTCCGGAAAACGCATTGTTTGAGCGTCAGCGAGTTTGCGTTTTTCAGCGAGTTAAGAATTAGAATTTGTAGAAAGCGAAATCCGGTGAGCGTTATAGTGGTTTGTCTAAAACCTCAAGATACAGCGAAAACTGTATCTTTTATTAATTTATTTAAAAATATCTAATTTCTCAATTCTATCAAAAGCTTCATTTATCATATCTTTATTAACTGTAACAGCAATTCTAATATAATCTTCTCCACCTGGGCCAAAGACTTCACCAGCTATTAAATTAACATGTGCTTTTTCTAAAATTTCTTTTACAACTTCTTTTGAAGTCATACCAGGCACTGTTATCTTAGGAAATATATAAAATGTTCCCTTTGGTCTCATTACTTCCACATTTTTTAATTTTTTAAGTCTTTCATAAGCAAGATACATTCTCTCTTTATATTCTTCTGCAAGTGGTGGGCATATTTCTTTTCTGTTTTCAATTGCTGCAATACCTGCATATTGGCAAACTGTTGGCACAGCATAAACTGTGATTTCATGAACTTGTGTCATTGCCTTAATTAAATCTGCATCTGCTACAATTGAGCCAAGTCTCCAACCTGTCATTACATAATCCTTTGAAAAAGATGCAATAGAAATTACATTTTTAAATTCTTTGTCAAATTTAATCATTGGTTCGAATTTACTTTCGTAGGAATATATTGTGTATATGTCATCACAAATTACAACGACATCGTGTTTCTTTGCAATTTTATATATTTCTTTTAAAGTTTCTGTTGAGTAAACTGCTCCAGTTGGATTGTTTGGAGTATTTACGATAATTGCTTTTGTTTTATCTGTGATTAGTTTTTCTAGCTCTGATGGAATTATATTAAAATCATTTTCAAATTTTGTTTCATAAATTACTGGCACGCCTCGTGGCATTTCAACTTGTTCAGTGTAAATGCTAAAGTAAGGTGAAGGAATTATAACTTCGTCGCCCTCTTCTATAATTGTCCTTAGTACTAGATACATTGCTTCAGTACCAGACATTGTAATCATTACATTTGAAGGATCTGCTTGTACTTCAAAGTCTTTTTCGTAATAATCACAAATTGCTTTTCTCAAAGCAAGTACTCCTTGAGGATCTGCGTAGTGAGTGTGACCATTAAGTTGTGACTCATTTGCTGCATCTATTATAATTTTATGTGTATTAATATCAGGATCGCCTACACCAAAGTTAATGAAGTCGTCATAGATATTTGAGTAGTCTACTGAATAAACTGATTCTTTTATTTGGCTATATTCTTTTGCTATAAATTCTTTCATAATTCCTCCTTGTATAATGAACACATGGTAATTAGTGTTCAAAAATTTCTTTTTACTATATGATAATCATAGGCTTGTGGATTGGTTTTTTCTCCTATAGCTTTGACTATTTTATTAAGGTTCCA
>Ga0129315_1000883_pt1 | contig 16364 bp, 10 predicted proteins | sample Cm827metagenome_FD_94432 | JGI IMG/M metagenome (GOLD analysis project Ga0129315, IMG submission 94432) | Eastern black-and-white colobus group fecal microbial communities from Wisconsin, USA - Cm827 metagenome | ecosystem: Host-associated > Mammals > Digestive system > Large intestine > Fecal...
AAGTATATAGGAAATGATGCTTATGAAGCAAATGAAGTAATCGATGGGAAGGATATGTATGTATATCCAGGACTTGTAAATAGTCATCATCATCTATTTCAAACCTTTACTAGAAATTTACCACAGGTTCAAAATATGGAGCTTTTTGATTGGTTAACTACATTATATGAAATATGGAAAGGGGTAGTTTCTGAATCAGTAAGATATAGTTCTCTAGTTGGAATGGGAGAGTTAATGAAATATGGTTGTACTACTTGTTTTGATCATCATTACCTATTTCCACAAAATGCAGAAGAAACACTTATCGATGAACAATTCAATTCAGCTAAAGAGCTTGGTATAAGATTTCATGCTTCACGAGGAAGTATGGACTTAAGTAAAAAAGATGGTGGATTGCCACCAGATTCAGTAGTTCAAAGAATGGATAGAGTTTTATATGATTCAGAAAGAGTTATAAAAAAATATCACGATTCTAATGAATTTTCAATGAGACAAGTTGCCCTAGCACCCTGTGCACCATTTAATGTTACAGCTGAACTTATGAAAGAAAGTGCAGCTTTAGCGAGGAAATATAATGTAAGACTTCATACACATTTAGCTGAAACAAGAGATGAAGAAAAATATACTCTTGAAAGATTTAATATGAGACCTCTTGAATATATGGATACTCTTAATTGGGTTGGTAGTGATGTTTGGTATGCACATGGTATTCATTTTAATACAGAGGAACTTAAAGTTTTAGCAAAAACACAAACAGGAGTAGCACATTGTCCAATTTCTAATATGAAATTATCATCAGGGATAGCAAGAATTCCAGAAATGATAAGTTTAGATGTTCCAGTAGGATTAGCTGTTGATGGAAGCGCTAGTAATGATGGCTCAAATCTTTTAGAAGAACTTAGAGTTTGTTATTTACTTCATAGATCAAATTGGAGTAATAAGGCACCGACTGGATATGATATTTTAAAACTAGCTACAAAAGGTAGTGCTAGAGTTCTAGGAAGAAAAGATTTAGGTGAACTTTCTGTAGGAAAGGCAGCAGATTTATTTATGATAAATTCTAATAGAATTGAGTTTATAGGAGCAGAATATGATCCAAAATCAATATTAGGAACACTTGGTTTTAAATCTCCTGTAGATTACACTATTATTGCAGGAAAAGTAGTGGTTAAAGATGGAAAGCTTATTACTATAGATGAAGAAAAAACTGTATTTGAAGCTAGGAAAGCTGTAGATAATTTATTTTCTAAAATATAAATTATGAAGGATAATTATTATAAATTAAACAACTTAATTTATAGATAGCTTATCTAATAACAAGGGTGTGGATAAAATGAATGGTATTATTTTAGCATCAGGGTTTAGTAAGAGAATGGGGAAAAATAAATTATTAATGAACTTTGGTGAAGAAGTAATTCTCCAAAAGGTAATAAGAGAAATTAAAAAAAGCAATATAATTAATTTAATATTAGTAGCAAGAGAAGAAAGTGTTATTAAACTTGGAATAGAAGAAGGAATAGAAGTAGTAAAAAATGAATTTGCAGATTTTGGGCAAAGTCAGTCCATAAGACTTGGATTAGATAAAGCAGATGTAGATAATAATTTTATGTTTTTTTGTGGAGACCAGCCTTTTATAGATTGTTACTCTATAAATAAATTAATAGATTTTTCTTTAAAGTTTAAAGATAGCATTGTAATACCTAGAGTTAAAGATAAAGTTGGAAGTCCTGTTATTTTTCCAAGACTTTTAAGGTGTGAATTAGAAGCTCTAGAGGGAGATGTAGGAGGACGAAAAGTAATAAAAGATAACCAAGATAAAGTTAAATATGTAGATTTAAATAATGAACTTTTTTTACAAGATATTGATACTCTAGAGGATTATATGAAATTTATTATTAAATAATAAATGAAATGCAAATTATAAAAAAGCATAGCTATGCGTTAAATAATAAAGAAATATATCTTTAGAAATAAGGTGGGGGGCCAAAGGATGGATTATAGATTTATATCTGAAGATGTTATAAAATGTGCAGAAAAATATAAAGAGGATATGAGTACCTTTTTAAGAGAACTAATAGCAATACCCTGTGAAAGCTGTAATGAAGAAGCTAAAATAATTAGAATAAAAAGAGAAATGGAAAAGGTAGGCTTTGATAACATAGAAATTGATCCAATGGGCAATATTTTAGGTTACATTGGTAAGGGAAGCCACTTAATAGCTATGGATGGGCATGTAGATACAGTTGGAATAGGTGATCCAAGTCTTTGGAATTATAATCCCTATGAAGGGGATGAAGACGAAGAAATAATATTAGGAAGAGGAACTAGTGATCAAGGTGGCGGAATTGCTGCTATGGTTTATGCTGGAAGAATAATAAAAGAATTAAATTTAGAAGATGATTATACATTGTTAGTTACATGTACAGTTCAAGAAGAAGACTGTGATGGACTATGTTGGGAATATATAATTAAAGAAGATAATATAAAACCTGAATTTGTTATTATTACAGAACCTACAGGATGTAATATTAACAGAGGTCATAGAGGTAGAATGGAAATTAAAATTACTACCTCTGGAATAAGTTGTCATGGGTCTGCTCCAGAAAGAGGAGAAAATGCAATATTTAAAATGGCTCCAATACTTAATGAATTAAAGGATTTAGATGATAAAATAATTGATAACGATTTTTTAGGTAAGGGAACAATAACTGTATCAGAAATTTTTTATTCATCACCATCAAGATGTGCTGTACCTGATAGTTGTAGTATTTCAATTGATAGAAGGCTAACATTTGGGGAAACTTATGAATCCGCATTAGAGCAGATAAGGAATTTAACTTCTGTAAAAAACACTAATGCAAAAGTAGAAATGTATAACTACGGGAAAAAATCTTATACAGGGCTTTTATACAACACTACATCCTTTTTCCCAACTTGGTTAATACCAGAAGGTCATGAAGTTTGTCAAACCTTAGTAGATACCTATCAACTACTTTTTAAAACAACTCCTATAGTTGATAAATGGATATTTTCTACAAACGGAGTATCAATAATGGGACGATATGATATTCCTTGTATAGGATTTGGACCAGGTCATGAAGATCAAGCTCATTCACCAAATGAAAGAACTTGGAAAAGTGAAATAGTTAAATCAGCAGCTATGTATTCTTTAATTCCATTGATATATTTAGAAAAAATAAAAAATAATTAAAGCTATATGTATATAGACTTATAAAAAGAGAGGGATATTTAATTTTTGAACTTAGAGTTTATTAAGTTTCAAAGAATATAAATATCTATCTCTTTTTTTGTTTGTACAATTAAGACAAAAATGGTAACATATAATAAATTGAGTTTATAAATACTATGGGATAAAGGTGATAGTATGGAAGAGAGATTTATTGAGAATATTGCAAATAAAATTAGTGATGGAATTATTATTTTAAATTCTAATAATGAAGTTATCTATGCAAATAATTATGTAAGAAAAGCTTTAAATGTAGGAAATAAAGATATAAATAAGATAAATGTGGATTTAGAAAAAGAAGAAAATAAAATAATAATAAGATATAATGAAATTGAGTTTGATGGAATAGGAGAAATTTTAAATATTAATAGTAGTTCTTATAACTATAAAAGTGTAATTGTATTGAACAAAATATGTAACAAAGACAAATGTAATAATGAAACTCAAAATAATGTATGGGGAGAAGTGGCTTTAGATTCTATAATTGGAGAATCAGAAGCTATGAAAAATATTAAAGACAAAATTTTAAAAATAGCAAATTCTACTTCATCAGTTCTTATTACAGGAGAAAGTGGTACAGGAAAAGAAGTAATAGCAAGAGCAATACATTCACAAAGTAATAGAAAAAATAGACCATTTATTGCTATTAATTGTGCTGCTATACCAGAACCATTACTAGAAAGTGAACTTTTTGGATATTCAAAAGGAGCTTTTAGTGGAGCTAGTAATTCAGGAAGAGTTGGTAAATTTGAATTAGCTAATGGTGGTATTATTTTTTTAGATGAAATTGGAGACATGCCACTAGCATTACAAGTGAAATTACTTAGAGTACTACAAGAAAGAAAGTTTTCTAAGATTGGTTCTAATAAAATGATAAATTTAGATATTAGAGTTATATCTGCAACTAATAAAAATATAAGAGAAATGATTAAGGAGAAAAACTTTAGAGAAGACCTATTTTATAGAATAAATGTAATTCCTATAGAAATACCTAATCTTTCTCAAAGAAAAGAAGATATAAAACCATTAGTATTAAACTTTATAGATAAATATTGTACAATTAATAATTTACCTAAAATAGATATTGAAGATAATGTAATTGAAAAATTAAAGTACTATCCTTGGAAGGGGAATATAAGAGAACTGCAAAATTCAGTAGAGTTTATGATTAATCTAGTTGATGAAGATAATTTAATAACTACAAGTATTTTACCAGAATATATAACTGAATTTTATTATAGTAAAGAAGAACCTTTAGATGATATTTTAGAGGGAGATTTAATAACCTTAGAGGAGCTAGAAAAAAAATATATAAATTATGCCTTAGAAAAGTATGGACATGATACAAAAGGAAAATCTAAAGCAGCTAAGAAATTAGGAATAGGGCTAGCTACCTTATATAGAAAAAGCTAAGAAAGGTAATTTAATTTATGAAATATAAATGTTTAATTTTAGATCATGATGATACAGTAGCTAAGAGTACTCCAGATATACATTACCCTTCTTTTATAGAAGCATTAAAAGTACTAAGACCAAATTATAGTAATATATCTCTAGAAGAATTCATTTTGAAATGTTTTAATCCAGGCTTTTCAAAGTTATGTAAGAATATTTTACATTTTAATGATAAGGAACAAGAATATCAATATAATATTTGGACTAATTATACAAAAACTAATATACCTGAATTTTATGCTGGATTTAAAGAGTTAATTAATGACTTTAAGAAAAATGGAGGAATAGTTTGTGTTTCATCTCATTCAGAAAGTCATAGAATAAAAAGAGATTATATAGTGAATTGTGGAATAGAACCAGATAAAATATTTGGATGGGACATTGATGAAGATAAAAGAAAACCAAGCCCTTATTCTATAGAAGAAACAATTAGGTTATTTAAATTAAAGCAAGAAGATATTCTTGTAGTTGATGATTTGAAACCAGGTTTAGATATGGCAAATGCAGGTGGAGTAGATTTTGCTAGTGCAGGTTGGTCACATTTAATACCAGAAATAATTAACTATATGAAAGATAATTCAAAATATTATTTACGAGATGTTAAAGAATTAAGAAACTTAATATTTGAAAAGGATAATTGATATGACAATTATCCTTTTTTATTTATAAAGTTATTAAAATATGGTGAATATTTAATTTTTCTTAAAATGATAATTAAATTTATTGATATGATAAAAATTATTTCCAATGCAGAAAAAAATAATCCAATAAATAAAAATTAAAGGGGATAAGAAGAATAATCAGCAATTGGCATGATAAATGCTAGAAATATTAATAATTCTAATTATATTGGAGGGAAGATTAATGATTCTAATAGGAAATGGTATGGTTATTACACAAAATGCAAAAATGCCATTTATAAAAAATGGAGCTGTAGTTTTAAAGGATAATCTTATATTAGAAGTAGGAGATTTTGATAATTTAAAAGATAAATATAAAGAGTGTGAATTCATTGATGCTAAAGGCAAAGTTATAATGCCAGGACTCATAAACACTCATCACCATATTTACAGTGCCTTTGCTAGAGGTATGGATAATAAGGAAAATCCAGCAACAAATTTTAATGAAATATTAGAAAGATTATGGTGGAAATTAGATAAAAAGTTAGGTCTTGAAGAAACTAAATACAGTGCTTATACAACTTATATAGATTGTATAAAAAATGGTGTTACTACAGTCTTTGATCATCATGCTAGTCCAATGAGTATAACAAATAGTTTGTTTACAATAGGTGAAGTTAGTAAGGAAATTGGTATTAGAACTTCTTTATGTTATGAAGTTTCAGATAGAGATGGATTAGAGAAAAGAAATGAAGGAATTAGTGAAAATCTAAACTTTATAAAATATGCCAATAAAGATAATAGCGATATGATAAAGGGATTATTTGGCTTACATGCATCCTTTACTTTAAGCGATAATACTCTAGAAAAATGTGTACAAGAAATGAATGGATTAAATTCAGGATTTCATATACATGTAGCTGAAGGTATTAAAGATTTAGAAGACTCATTAAAACATAGTGGTAAAAGAGTTGTTGAAAGACTAAATGATTTTGGAATTCTTGGAGAAAAAACCTTAGCTATTCATTGTGTTCATATTAATAATAAAGAAATGGATATTTTAAAAGCTACCAATACAAGTGTAGTTAATAATCCAGAATCTAATATGGGAAATGCAGTTGGATGTTCCCCAGTTCTAGAAATGATTAATAAAGGTATTAATGTAGGTATGGGAACAGATGGATATACAAGTGATCTTTTTGAATCAATGAAGGTTTTTCCTATAATACAAAGACATAATGACTGTAATCCTAGCGTTGCATTTAATGAAACCTTTAAAATGTTATTTGACAATAATAGAAATATTGTAAATAAATACTTTAAAAAGGAAATTGGAATTTTAAAAGAAGGGGCTTATGGTGATGTAATTATAGTAGATTACAATCCATTAACACCTATGAATTCAGGTAATTTATTTGGACATATACTATTTGGATTTACAGGAAGATCTGTTATTACAACTATAATAAATGGAAAAGTCATAATGAAGGATAGAGAATTAATTAATATAGATGAAGAAAAAATATTTGATACATCAAGAAAACTTGCAAGTAAGTTATGGAGTCAAATGTAATAGATACAAATTATATATTAAAAGGTGGAGATAAAATGAGCGATGTAATGAAAGTAATATCTTTTGAGAAACTTTTAGAAATAACTCTTAAGGATTATTACACAAAGGGTAAGATATTTGGAATAGAAGAGAAAGATTTCTATAGAGATATTGATAATAGTATAGAAATGAATTTTTGCAATGAATACTTAAGATTTCCAATAGGTCCAGCAGCAGGCCCACATACACAATTAGCACAAAATTTTATAGCTGGTTATTTAACAGGTTGCAGGTATTTTGAACCAAAGACTGTTCAAATAGTAGATGGAAAAGATATGCAAGAAATGATAGAAAGACCATGTATAGATGCTAAAAACGTAGGATACAATGTTGAATGGTCTACAGAGTTAACAGTTAAAGAAGCAAAAGAGGAGTACATTAAAGCTTCTATTCTATTACAAGTTATAGGAATAGAGCTTGGCTTATCAGATGTAAAGGATTTTATATTTAACATAAGTGTAGGCTATGATTTAGAAGGAATAAAATCAGATAAAATATCTAATTTCATTGATGATTTAAAGGACTGTAAAGACACTGATGTATATAAAGAATCCATAGAAATTTTAAAGAAAAATATAAAAAGCTTTAAAAGATTCAAGTTAGAAGACATAGATAAAATTTCATCAAAAATTACAAATATAATTACTCTTTCTACTATGCATGGATGTAAGGCAAGTGAAATTTTAGATATAGCAACTCATTTAATAGAAAATAAAAAAATAAACACCTTATTAAAATGTAATTCTACTTTATTAGGATACAGTAATGTAAGAAAAATATTAAATGATTTAGGGTATGAAGACATAGAATTAAATCCTAAAGATTTTGAAAATGATTTAAAATTTGATGTTGCTAAAGAAATAATATCAAAATTATTAAAAGTAGCTAAAGATAATGATTTAATCTTTGGTGTTAAATTAACTAATACATTACCTGTAATAAATAATAAAAATATTATGCCAGGTTCTGCTATGTATATGTCTGGTAAACCCCTTTATCCTATAGCTATAAACGTAGCTAAACTAATAGCTTCTGAATTTAAAGATATAATAATATCTATGTCAGGTGGAATAGATAAAAATAATGTGTTAGATGTATTCTCTACAGGAATTGCTCCCATTACTATAGCAACATTATATTTAAAACCAAAAGGATATATAAATAATAATGCTGTATTAAATGAAATGAAAAAGTTAGGAGAGACTCCTAAAGAATTAGATTTAGAAAAGCTTAATATACTAGCTGATAAAGCAAAAACAGACAGTAATTATAAGAATAAAGGCAATGGTAAAGTTATAGAAGACAAACTTGAAACCTTTGATTGTTTAAAAAGTTGTGGAATATGTGTAGATGTATGTCCTAATAGAGCTAATATGAAAGTTAAGGTTCAGGAGCTTTCAGCTGATTATCAAATAGTCCATATTGAAAAAAATTGTAATGAGTGTGGTAATTGTCATATGTTCTGTCCTAAGGGCGGATATCCATATTTAAAGAAAACAACTATTTATGATAATTTAGATGAATATAATAATTCTAGTAATACTGGTTTGTTACGAGTTGGAGAAAATAAATTGTTATTAAGAGAAAATGGGGAAAATTATATATATGAAGTGAATTCAAAGGTTGATAAGAGTAATTTAGAAATTACCTCTGAAAAACTTATTAATGATTATTCTTATTATTTTGAAGAAATAAAGGAATTAAATAAGAATTAATTAAAGAAATAGAATATAAGAGGGAAATATTCATAATTAGGAGGAGCAATATAGATGTATAATTTTAAGCTCAACGGAAGAGCTATAACTGTAGAAAATGATATGCCACTACTTGACTACTTAAGAGATATAGAAAATTTAACTTCTGTAAAAAATGGATGTGCAGAAGGGGCTTGTGGAGCTTGTATGGTATTAATAGATGGCATAGCTCAAAGAGCATGTCTTCAAAAGCTAAGTAAACTAGATAATAAAGACATAATAACAGTTGAAGGAATATGTGAAAGAGAAAGAGATGTTTTTGCATATGCCTTTGGGAAATGTGGAGCTGTTCAATGTGGATTTTGTATTCCTGGAATGGTTATTAGTGCTAAAGGCCTTTTAGATAAAAATTTAAATCCAACTGAAGAGGAAATAAAAAATGCTTTAAAAGGTAATATATGTAGATGTACAGGCTATGTAAAAATAATACAGGCTATAAAATTAGTAGCAGAATTCTTAAGAGATAATAAAGAAGTTCCAAAAGTATATTGCAAGGGATTAGTTGGCGAAAATTTACCTAGAATAGATGCTGAAGTAAAGACTTTAGGAGTAGGTAAATATGCTGATGATTTGTATTTTCAAGGGATGCTTTATGGAGCAGCTTTAAGAACAAAATATCCTAGAGCTTTAATAAAAGATATAGATACTACAAAAGCAAAGAATCTAGAAGGAGTACATGCAGTATTAACTGCTAAAGATATTCCAGGTGATAGATATATAGGACATTTAGTGCAAGATTGGCCAGCTTTAATTGATATTGGTGAAACTACAAGATATTTAGGAGATGCCTTAGCTTTAGTTGCAGCTAAGGATAAAAAGACATTAAAAGAAGCATTAAGTCTTATAGAGGTAGATTACGAAGAACTAACTCCTTTAACTAGTCCTAAAATGGCAATGGAAGAAGGCGCGGGAAATATTCATCCAAATGGGAATATATTAAGTAAACAAGTACTAAAAAGAGGAAATGCAGAAGAAGCTATAAGAAAATCAAAATATGTTGTTACTGAAAAATATAGTACTCCTCCAACTGAACATGCATTTTTAGAACCTGAATCTGCAGTGGCAAATTATGAAGACGGAATTTTAACTGTTTATACTGGGGGACAAGGTATCTATGATGAACTAAGAGAAATAGGAAAGTTATTAAATTTAGATAAAGATAAGCTTAGAATTAAAAGTATGCTAGTAGGTGGAGGCTTTGGAGGCAAGGAAGATATGAGTGTACAGCATCATGCAGCTTTACTAACATATTACACAAAAATGCCTGTTAAAGTAACTTTAAGTAGAAAAGAAAGTATTATAATTCATCCCAAAAGACATGCAATGGAAATGGAATTTACAACTGCTTGCGATGAAAATGGAATATTAACAGGAATGATAGCTAGATTAGTTTCTGATACTGGTGCTTATGCATCCTTAGGGGGACCAGTTCTGCAAAGAGCATGCACTCATGCTGCAGGACCATATAATTATCAAAATGTAGATATAGAAGGTATAGCAGTTTATACTAATAATCCTCCTGCTGGAGCTTTTAGAGGCTTTGGTGTTACTCAATCATCCTTTGCAAATGAAGCTAATATTAATAAACTTGCTGAAATAGTTGGCATTTCTCCATGGGAATTTAGATATAGAAATGCAATTAGACCAGGACAAGTATTACCTAATGGACAAATAGCAGATGAAGGTACAGCTTTGGTAGAAACTTTAGAAGCAGTAAAAGATACTTTTTATAATAATAAGCACGTTGGTATAGCTTGTGCATTTAAAAATGCAGGATTAGGAGTAGGAATACCTGATACTGGTAGATGTAGGATAGTAATTAAAGATGGAAAAGCTGTTATAAGAACTTCTGCAGCTTGTATAGGACAAGGAGTTGGAACAATAGCAACACAAATCCTTTGTGAAACTACTGGATTAAATCCTTCATATGTGTATTTTGATCATCCAGACACATTTACAACTCCAAATTCAGGAACTACAACAGCATCAAGACAAACTGTATTTACAGGGGAAGCAACAAGATTAGCTGCATTAAAATTAAAGGAAGCTCTTAATAATAATTCTTTAAAAGAATTAGAAGGTGAAGAATTCTTCGCTGAATTTTGTCCGAAAACAGATCCTATGGGAAGTGAAAAAGAAAATCCAGTTAGTCATGTTGCCTATGGCTATGCAACACAGGTAGTTGTCTTAGATGATAATGGTAAAGTAATTAAGATTGTGGCTGCTCATGATGTTGGAAGAGCAATTAATCCTATATCAGTAGAAGGACAAATTGAAGGCGGAGTTGTTATGGGACTTGGTTATGCCTTAACAGAAGACTATCCATTAAATAATAGTATTCCTCTTGCTAAGTTTGGTACTTTAGGTTTATTTAGATCAATTTCTATACCAGAAATTAAATCTATTTTAGTAGAAAAAAATAACGAAACTTTAGCATATGGAGCTAAAGGAGTAGGAGAAATTGTAGTAGTACCAGTGGCGCCTGCAATGCAAGGAGCATATTATAAGTTGGATGGAAAATTTAGAACTAAACTTCCTCTTGAAAATACATTTTATAGAAAATCTAAAAAGTAAATCTCAAGGATAGTCTTAAAATTTTAAGGCTATCCTTATCATTTATATTATAAATTATAGATAAAATATTAAAAAAATAAAAAATTTTGAATTTATATAACAATTGATATATACTTATAAAGGTTGAATAAATTATTAGGGAGAGTTTAGATGTTAGTTAAGGTTGATAATAAAGTGAAATTATGGATTAAGATAGTACTAATGATTACTATTTTCACCATAATTCTCTTTCAGTTTAGTAAGATACTTTCAGATTTTGATATAAATACTTTTTATACATATAGGGACAAGCTTACTTTAATAAGATTAAGTGCTATTGCAATTTTAGGGATATTATCTTATTTACCATTGTCATTATATGATTTTATTATAAAAGATACTTGTAAAATATCATTAGATAATAAGAGTCTTTATAAATCATCTTGGATTGCAAGTTCAATATCAAGTATAGTTGGATTTGGAGGCACTGCTGCAATAGCGTTAAAAAGTTATTTTTATTCACCTTATATTAAGGATAAGGCAGCTTTAGTTAAAGAAGTTTCAAAAATGGTATTATTAAATTTTACTGGATTTTCTACAATTTGCTTTATATATTCTGTTTCTAATATAAGAAGTTTAGATAAAATTGAATTTGTAAAACTAGGTATATTATTAGCAGGCTTATATGCACCAGTTCTTTTATTATATAATCTAATTAGATTAAGAAATAATAAAAATAGAGAAAGTGCAATTAAAACTATTAAAGTAATGGTACTTTCCATATTTGAGTGGTTTGCAATGGCAATGTTATTATTTTTAATACTTAAACTATTAGGGGCAGCACTTCCTTTGTCTAAGATATTTCCAATTTATGTTGTATCATCAGCTATAGGACTTATTAGTATGATGCCAGGGGGAATTGGAGGCTTTGATATAACTTTTATTCTTGGAGTTGGATCTCTTGGTATAAATAAGGAAGAGGCTTTACTAGCTTTAGTTTTGTATCGTATAAGTTATTATATAATTCCCTTAACAGTTGGATTATTTATATTTGTTTATGAAAGAAAAATTAAATTTAATAAAAAATAGCCATAATTATTATTTATGGCTATTTTTATTAAAAATTTTAAGTATTATAGAAATAGTTTCTAATACATATATTTAGTTTTTATAATACTATTAGTTTCTAGATTTATGTTTGTTGCTATTTTTATCTTTATTCTTGTCTTTATGCTTGTCTTTATTTTTATTATGTTTATCCTTCAGTTCAGCAATTTTTTTCTCTGCTTTAACTAACTTATCTAAGTTAGTTATGGCGCTATCATTATTTGCAATGGTTACTAGTTCTCTAGCTTTAACAACAGCGGCTTCATCTTTTAATTTGATTTTCTTTACATCAGGTAATTTAGCTATAGCATCTATAGCAGCTTTTTCTTTAATTCTTTGAGTTTCCTTTAATTCTAGTAGTTTATTTTCAGCTTCTATCAGCTTATCTAAATTAGTTATATATGAATCATTATTGAAAAGTGTAACTAAATTTCTTAAATCTATTATTAGCTTTTCATCATTTAAAGATAATTCATCAACTTTAGGTAATTTATTTATAGCTTCAATAATATTATTAGCTTCTATTTTTAAATCTAAATCTTCTTTATTGAATAAAGTAGGGTTATTTTCAACAGATGCTTTATCGATTACTGTTACAGCATAAGTATAAATCTTAGTAGAGTCAACATTAGTATCTATAAATTCTGTTCCTAAATCAGTTCCAAAACGGGCTATTAAATTTTCAGGATTAGTAATATCAACTTCATTTAAGCTTCCTTCTTGTCTATAAATAGCATAGAATTTACTATCTGTATTTGTATCAGTCCAACTTAATTTAATGGCATTACCATCTATTATATAAGAAGGATTTGAAACAGGAACAGTTTCAACCTTATCAAGCCATGGTTTTCCAGGAGTGTTAGCAGGAACATTCAAATATTGATTTTTAAGAATAGTATTTGAATGATTTAATACATCAAATTTATCTCCAGGTGTTTGAACAGTTTTGTCTAATAATTTATCAAAGGAGAAATATGCACTACCTTTAACATTTTCAAATTTTTGATTATATTTTAATTGATTTGCTATTTCATATGGGTTTTTAAAATTATTATCCCAAGAGGCATCTATATACTTATAATTTGGATGCCCAATATATAAATGAGAATTAGTAACATCTTGGAATTGGTCATTCCACCACTTAACTAACTCTCCATAAGGTGCTGCAGAAGTATTAAAAGCCCAATAAATTTGAGGAGTTAAGTAATCAACTAAACCATCTTTTACCCATTTCCTTGTATCAGCAAATTGATCTCTAAGACTAGATGTTGATCCAACTGGAGTTACTGATCCTTCAGGATAGTCAGAGAAGTGGCCCCATATACCAAAAGGAGATATTCCAAATTGTATAGATTTATTACTTTCATTATTTATATTAGTTACTGCATTACTAACTGCTCTTACTAAGTTAGTTACATTATCTTCTCTCCACTTAGCAGCATTTTCATAATTATATTCTCCATATCCTGTAGCATATTTTTCATATGTTTCTTTATCTAAATCTTGTTTATAAAAGAAAACATCTTGTCCATTTGCACTGTATTTATAAGGATAGAAATAATCATCAAAATGAATAGCATCAACATCATATTTATTTGCCACTTCAGATACTCTAGCTACTGCATAATTAATTACTTCTGGTTCACCTGGATCTAAAAATAATTTATTTTGAAAAGTATAAACTAAATGAGGGTTTTTACGTGCAAAATTATTTGCATCAAGATCATTTAATTTTTCTTCAACAGTTCTCTCATCTAAAGGGTTGTTAGTAACTCTATAAGGATTAAACCATGCGTGGAATTCCATACCTCTATTATGAGTTTCTGAAATTAACCATTCTAGTGGATCAAAACCATTAAAACCTGGATCCTTTCCTTGATAAGTGTAATCAGAGCCTCCACTATGAAGATATTGAGACCAAGGAGCTACTTCAGATGGATACCAAGCATCAAGCATTGGACTTACTTGGAAGGTTACAGCATTAAAATTTAGTTCTTGGAACTTGTCCAATATAGAATTTAATTGTAATTTAAATTCTTCTTCAGCAGATAAATTAGGATCCTGAGTAACAGGATTAATATCAATATTTACTACTGTTGATAGCCATGCAGTCCTAAAATCTTCTTTTTTATGCTTATATTCATTTGGAATGGTTATTTGTTCTGTTTTATTACTATTTAAATATATAGGGGTAGTTTCATCATAAATAACTTCCATTGAATTAAAGTCATAAGATTTAAAGTTATAAAGTGGTGATTCATTAACCATAGCATTAGTAATTTTTAAGTTAATAAATTGGGTTGATAAGCTAGCTAATAGAAATAAAGTTAAAGCTTTTTTCTTCATTAAATATCCCTCCATAAGTAATAATTTTAAATTGTAAATGTTTACCACAACAATTTAATATTATTGTAGCCTAAAAGAAAGAATATTTCAATATAATTTTATAATAATGAAATAATTTTTCTGAAAATAAACGAATATTTAATTAAATTTATAAAGAAATTATATAATAAATTAAAATATATTATATAATTTAAAGTTTAGATATTTACAAAAAATATAACTAAGGGAAGTTCAAAATATGAACAACACTTAGTTATATCTTAAAATATTACTGTAAAATAAGGATTTTATTTATGTTTTTAACAAAGGGGGTTATCTTCTTCCTCCTCTATTAGCAGATTGTCCCATATTTCTATGTCCTTTATCTCCACCTCTGCCATTATTTCTATTTTCACCTCTGCTATTATTTCTGTTATTATTAGGCTTTCTATTATTTTCTGGGCCTTTAGGCTTTTCACTTCTATCATTACAATTGTCTTTATCATCTCTTATTGCATCCTTATTTGCTTTAAGTTCTGCAATTTTTCCTTCAGCAGCTATTAATTTATTCAAATTAGTTATAGCAGAATCATTATTAGCTATAGAAACTAATTCTCTAGCATTAATAACAGCTTTTTCATCTTCTAGAGTTAATGCATCAATTTCTGGAAGGGATTCTATTGAATTAATAGCAGCTAATTCTTTATTTTTTTGTGCTTTATCAGTTGTATCTTCCTTTAATTGAGTTATTCTATTTTCTGCTTCAAGAAGCTTATTTAAATTAGTTATAGCAGCATCATTGTTAGCTATTGAAACTAGTTTTCTAGCCTTTATAACAGCTTTTTCATCTTCTAAAGTTAATGCATCAATTTCTGGAAGATTGTCTATTGCTTTAATAGCAGCTAATTCTTTATTTTTTTGTAATTCATTAGCTTTATCTTCCTTTAATTGAGCTATTTTATTTTCAGCATCAACAAGTTTATTTAAATTAGTTATAGCTGAATCATCATTAAAGATAATAACTAATTTTCTCGCTTTAACTACTGCCTTTTCGTCTTTCAAGGTTATATCATCCACTTCAGGTAGAGCTTCTATGACTGCAATAACTTTTTCTGAAGTTAAATCTGCATAAGATTCATCTGTTAAGTCTGTATCTTCAATAGATATTTTTCTGTCTAAATCCAGGGTGGAATTTAGTTTTTGAAATTTGAATTTACTAACAGATGCAGAAGCGCTATTCCAAGCTATTGGTTGGATAGCAAGAGTAGTTACTAAAAATATTGTTAAAAAATTTTTTTTCATAAAAAGACCTCCTAAAAATTATTATTATTTAATTGCTATTATTTATTTAGCAATTTATGTGAATTTTAACTTAGAAGATCTATTGTTTCAATATATGTTATAAAATTGTAATACAATTTTCTGAAAATTAAATGAATATTAAACATAAGTTATAATATATTTATAGATATTATTAAAAAATTATGATGAAGTAAAATATTCTATGTGATATACTAAGATTATAAAAGTTTGCATATTATTCGGAGAGTTTATGTGAAATATCCTTATTTGATTAAATATGGATATATTGTAATTTTAGTACAATATTTTATAAATATAAAAATTATAACATTAGAATATATAAAAGGGTTTATAAAAGGAATAGTAATTTAAAATTAAAAAATAATATA